>OBVS01000178.1_pt1 | contig 32570 bp, 31 predicted proteins | sample 1476211 | NCBI WGS metagenome assembly OBVS01 (sample SAMEA2580025, study PRJEB22360) | human gut metagenome | biome: human gut; feature: human-associated habitat; material: faeces | place: Denmark | collected 2008/2010 | reverse complement strand
TCCCATATGTGGTAACTTTAATAGCATTAGTTTTATTCTCTAAATCATCACAAGCACCAAAGGCGTCTGGAGAACCATTTGATGCTGGTAAGAGATAGAATTTAAGTTAAAAGATAAAATTGAAAAATGAAAAAGTTAATGTAGAAATTCATTCTTTGAATGAATTTCTAATAAAATATTTAGATAATCGTATAGGAGGGCTTGAGTTATGAAAATATTTATAGATACTGCAAATGTAGAGGAAATTATATCTGCAAATGATATGGGGGTTATTTGTGGGGTTACTACAAATCCATCATTAATAGCAAAAGAAGGAAGAGATTTCAAAGAAGTAATAAAAGAAATTACTACTATAGTTGATGGGCCTATAAGTGCAGAGGTAATTAGCTTGAAATATAATGAGATGGTAAATGAGGGCCTTGAATTAGCAAAGATTCATCCTAATATAGTTATAAAGATTCCAATGACTATAGATGGGTTAAAGGCTGTTAATATATTATCTTCTAAGGGTATAAAAACAAATGTAACTTTAGTTTTTTCAACGGCACAAGCTTTATTAGCTGCTAGAGCTGGAGCTACTTATGTAAGCCCTTTCATAGGAAGAGTAGATGATATAGGAAGTAAGGGAATAGAACTTATTAAAGAAATTGCATCAGTTTTTAAAATACATCATATAGATACAGAAATTATAGCTGCAAGTGTTAGAAATCCTATACACAGTATAGAAGCAGCGTTAGCTGGTGCACATATTGCAACTATTCCTTACAATGTATTAGTTCAAATGACTAAAAATCCATTAACTGATATAGGAATAGAAAAGTTCCTAAGTGACTGGAATAATAGTAATAAAAAATAATATTTTCTTTTTATATTATGGTATATGGTAATAACAATTAATTTTAGGATGATACTTAATGGAAGGAAATCATTAATATCATCAAAATGATAAATTTTAAAGATAATTTTTATTAAAGACATCTAAAGTATTAACGCGAAAAGAATGATTTATGTAGCAATACTTGGATGTCTATTTTTTATGGTTATTATTAAAAATAACATAAAACAAAATATTAGGAGGGGTAAAATGAGAATTAAGGGGAATCTAAAAAGATTCTTAGCTTCAGTTGCAGCTTTTACTTTTATCATAGCTAATTTGCCAATGAATTTAGTAAAAGCTACTGCAGAAGAATTATCAACAAAAACAGTCCAAATTCTTGCAACTACCGATTTGCATGGAAAGTTTGTTCCATATGAATATGCAAGAGCAACAACATCCTATGGAGGATTAACTCAAATAGCAACATTAGTTAATCAGCAAAGAGCAAATAATCCCAATACTGTTCTAGTAGATAATGGAGATAATATTCAAGGGAACTATAATCATTTATTCTTAAATGAAGAAAAGAATCCTATGATGCTAGCAATGAATTATATAAAATATGATTCATTTAGTTTAGGAAACCATGAATTTAATTTTGGAATGGATAAGATCGATAGTATAGCAAAGCAAGCAGAAGGAAATCTTAAGGTATTGTGTGCAAACCTTTACAAGGATGGAGCGAGAGTATTTGATGCCTATGCAACAAAAGAATTACCTAATGGAATAAAGGTTGCAACTATTGGTGTTGTTACTCCGCATATTGATAAGTGGGATGGACCGAATTTAGTTGGGTATACACCTACAAACCCAACTGAAGAAGTCGCAAAGGTTATTCAAGAAATAAAGGCAGTAGGTGGAGCAGATGTATATGTAGTTACATCACATATGGGTTTTAACAGTGAATATGGTAATGGAGATTCAGCAAAAGAACTTGCTGAAGCAAATCCCGATGTTGATGTAGTTGTTATGGGGCATAGCCATGAAGCTAATGTTAATAAAACTGCAGGAAATGCAATTTTAATTCAACCAACTAACAATGCTGGGAGTTTAGGTAAAGTAGAAATTACTTTAGAACCAGATGGAGACAATGGATATAAGGTTAAGGAGAAGGTTGGATCATTTATAGCAGTAAATAAAGCTGTAGACGAAGATGCCAATCTAGCAAATTTTTTAAGGTATTATGACCAAAAAGCAAAGAATGATGCAAGTATAGTTATTGGTAAGTTAGAAGGTCCAAGCTTAGCTGATAAAAATGAAATAGCTGATATACCAGAATCATTAGTTAGAGATCAAGGTATAACAGACTTAGTAAATGAAGTTCAAATATATAATAGTAAAAATCATTTGAAATCACAAGGAATAGATATAAATTCAGGATATATGGTATCAGCAGCAGCATTATTCGATGCAGGATCAAATATGCTATCTGGGGATATTAAGAAATCTGATATATCAAATATATACAAATATGACAATAAGCTTTACACAATAAAAACAAATGGAAAGCAACTTAAGAGATTTATGGAGTGGACATCATCAATATATAATACATTTAAACCAGGAGATTTAACGGTATCATTAAATGAAAAGATTAGATTATACCAATACGATATGTTTGATGGAATAAGCTATGAAGTAAATATTTCTAAGCCGGCTGGAAGTAGAATTGAAAATGTTAAGTTTGAAAAGGATGGGAAAGTTGTTGAAGATACTGATTTAGTTTATTTATCAGTAAATAACTATAGATACGACTCAGTTCTTAATGCAGCTAATAATCCTGTATTTGAACCAGGAACACATGAAAAAGTTTATGACACTAATAATGATAAAATATCAGATATGAGAGATTTAATAACAGACTATATAGTAAAAGTTAAGGGTGGAAAAATAAGTAGAAATATAGATAATAATTGGAAATTAACAGGAGTTAATTATGATCAAAAATTAAGAGAAGAAGTTGTTAAATTAGTAAATGATGGAGTGCTTAGCATACCGGTATCAGATGATGGAAGAACTCCTAATGTAAAAAGTTTAACTATAAATGATGTTTTAATGGCTAAAAATCTAAAGAGAGTTGAATTAGTAAGTTTTAATGATTTACATGGAAATGTACAAGAAAGTGGTAAAAATGTTGGTATAGCTAAGTTAGCGTCAGCAATAAAAGAAAGAACTTCATTAAATGACTTCTCTAACTATGAAGCTATACCACTAGCTGCGGGAGATTTATATCAAGGTACAGCAATATCAAATCTTACTAAAGGTGCACCAGTAAGCGAATTTTTAAATGATATAAAAATTCCTGCATCTGCAGTTGGAAATCATGAATTTGACTGGGGAAAAGAATTAATTCCTACATGGGCAAAAGCAGGAAATTTTGATTTCTTAGCTGCTAATATTATAGACAAGAAAACAGGAAAACCTGTTGAATGGGCAAAACCTTATAAAATTATTGAAGTAGATGGAATTAAAGTTGGGTTAATAGGAGTTACAACACCTGAAACAGCTTATAAGACAACTCCAGCAAATGTTGCTGATTTAACTTTTGAAGATCCTTCAATATCAGTTCAAAAATATGCTGATAAATTAAGAAAAGAAGATAAAGTTAATGCAGTAGTTGTATTATCTCACTTAGGAGCAACAAAAGATAAAGATGGAAAGCCTGTTGGAGAAGCTGTGGATTTAGCAAATAAAATTAAAAATGTTGATGCAATTATAGCTTCTCATGATCACCAATTTACAAATGTTGAAGCTAATGGAATTAAGATAATTGAAGCTGGATATAATGGTAGGGCTTTATCAATATTAACATTTGATTTTGATAATGAAGGGAAATTAGTTTCACTTGGAGCCAATTTAGATAAGCTTTATGAGAGAAGTGCTAATATAATACCAGATGAAACTTCAGCAGAAATAGTTAAGAAATATGAATCTGAATTAAAACCAATATTAAGTGAAAAAGTAGCTGATCTAGATAAGGATTTAGATCATGATAGAAATGAAGGACTTACACCTCTTGGAACAGTTGTTTCTGAGACAATGAGAAAAATTACAGGTGTGGATATTGGTATAACTAATGGTGGAGGAGTAAGAGCGCCATTATCAGCTGGAGTACTAACAATTGGAGATTTATATACAATATTACCTTTCGATAATACTTTAGTAACAATGGAATTAAAGGGTTCAGACGTAAAATCTGCGATAGAACATGGAATTATGCCAGAAAACTTTGGCTGGGGACAATTCTCAGGAATTAAAGTTTGGTATGATAAAGATGCTCCAGCAGGAGAAAGAATCACTTCAATTAGATTAGCAGATGGCACTCCATTAGATATGGATAAATATTATACAGTTGTAGTTAATGATTTTATGGCAACTGGTGGAGATGGATATGATTTCACAAATGCTAAAAATATGAAAGATACAATGCTTGTAATGAGAGATGAAATAAGCAATTACTGGAAGGTGAATGGAGTAGATACAGATATAGAAAATCTATTAATAGCTGGAGTTGATGATACAAAAGAGCCTACAAATCCAGGAGAGAATCCAGGAGAGAATCCAGGAGAAAATCCAGGTGGAAACAACAATGGACAAGAAGGTTCAAACAATGAAAGCAATTTACCAACTACTGGTGGACAAAATCCTATAAACTTATTAGTATTTGCTATATTAATATCAGGTGTTGGTTATGTGATGTTTAGAAAGAAGACTGAAGAAAAAGCTAGTTAAAATTAATCATTTAGGAGCTATCTTAACACTATAGATAGCTCCTTTTTAATTAAATAAGTATTAAAATTATAAAAAAGGAAATAATAGTAATATTATAATTAATAAAATTATTCTTGATAAATTAAATATATTAATTCATAATAGAAATACATATATAAAGTCCAAGAGATTCATATCTTTAATATTTATATCTGAAAATATCCCAATTTAGAATTTATTAAATTTAAAAATTGATTTTTTATTCATAATTTAATTATAAATAAAATTATCTATGGAGGTGCAGTTTTGAGTAAAGAAATATATGAAAGAAAAACATTAGCTGAGTTGAAAGAAATAGCTAAGCAGCTTAATATAAAAAATATAAGTAAGTTAAAAAAGAGTGAGCTTATTGATGCAATAATTGAAAATTCACCAAAAAGTATAGAAAAAAATGGAGTTATATTGCAAGAAAAGATAACACCTAAGGTGAAATCTGAAGAAATTAATGTAGTAAATAATAGTTTTAATAAGGATATCAGAGAAGAAAATAAAGAAGAAAGAAAAGAAGATATTAAAGAAGAAAATAGGGAAGAAAAAAGAGAACGATTAAAAGTTATGATAAATGAGTCTAACACAGCTAAAGGTGTATTAGAAATATTAGAAAATAATAGTTTCGGATTTTTAAGATGCAACAATTATCAAACTGGGGAAAACGATATATATGTATCACCATCTCAAATAAGAAGATTTAACCTTAGAACTGGGGATGAAGTTGAAGGAAAGGTAAGAGAAGCTAAAGAAGGAGAAAAATTTAAAGCATTACTTTACGTTGAAAGAGTAAATGGAGAAAATCCTGAAAGAGCAGTTGGAAGAAAATCTTTTGAAACATTAACACCTATATATCCTCAAGATAGATTACATTTAGAGACTAATAACGAAGGCGATTTATCTTCAAGATTAATGGACATAATTTGTCCTATAGGTAAGGGGCAAAGGGGAATAATAGTTGCACCTCCTAAGGCAGGGAAAACAACTTTATTAAAAAAGGTTGCTCAAAATATATCTAAGAATTATCCGGAAGTTAAACTTATAGTTCTACTTATAGATGAGAGACCAGAAGAAGTAACAGATATGAAGAGATCTATAAATGGTGATGTTATATATTCAACTTTTGATGAAGAGCCTCAAAACCATGCAAAGGTATCTCAAATGGTATTAGAAAGAGCTAAAAGAATGGTTGAGCAAGGAAAAGATGTAGTTATACTATTAGATAGTTTAACTAGACTTTCTAGGGCATATAACTTGACGATTACTCCAACGGGAAGAACGTTATCTGGTGGATTAGATCCAGGTGCTTTAATAATGCCTAAAAAATTCTTTGGTGCAGCTAGAAATATTGAAGAGGGTGGAAGTTTAACTATACTTGCAACAGCTTTAATTGATACTGGTTCTAGAATGGATGATATGATATTTGAAGAATTTAAAGGGACTGGAAATATGGAAGTTCATTTAGATAGAAAGCTTCAAGAAAGAAGAATATTCCCTGCAATTGATATATATAAATCTGGAACTAGAAAAGAAGATTTAATTTTATCAGATGAAGAGAAAGAAGTTGCATATTCAATTAGAAGAGTTATGTATAGAGATGGAAATATAGAAAATGTTACTGAAAAATTAATAAATATGCTTACAAAAACTAAAAATAATAAGGAATTTATAAAGATATTCAGTAAAAGCGAAATAGAGAAAAAATAGTTTAAATAAAAAAATGTGTATGAGGTACTACCTTATACACATTTTTTTATTTAAATATTAATTTATCAGCTAAACCTACTATTCTTTGCTTGGAATAACAAGAAGATAATTTAGATAATTTGTAGCGCATTTTTTCTAATTCCTTTGGGTTAGAAATTAAATTATCTATTGTTAAGTTTAATTCTAAAAGATTATCTATATACAAAGCATATCCATTAGAGGTTAAAAATTCTACATTTTGCGTTTCTTGACCTGGAATAGCAAATGGAATTAATAAAGGTAAATTTTTACTTATTGCTTCAGTAACTGTAAGACCACCAGGTTTACTTATTATTAAATCTGAATATTCCATTAAAGAATCAACATCTTTTGAGAAACCTAGTATATGAAGTTTTTTATCCTTGATTGAATGTTTATATTCTTTCAGTAAATCTTCCTTTAATTTTTCATTTTTTCCACATACAACTGTTATTCTAAGCTTATTGGAGTTATTCAATAATTCTTTTAAAACATAAGAAATATTTTTTAATCCCATGCTACCACTCATAAGTAGAATATTGAAATAATCATCATTTTTCGTTGCTTTTATATCAGATTTATTTTCTAAAAACTCATCTTTAACAGGAATTCCAAAAGTAAATATTCTTCTAGAGTCTATTCCTCTTTTAGCTAAATCGTCTTTTGTATTTTCACTTGCAGTTATGTAAGCATCTATATTTTTATCTATATAAGTTGAATGAGCTTTAAAATCAGTTACTATAACTATTACAGGTTTATTTAAGCCTTTTCTTTTAAGAGATCCCATTATATTTACTGCAAAAGGATGTGTAACTAATATTATATCAGGACTAATTGAATTAATTAGTTTAGATATCTTTCTTTTAGTAAAGCAAAAAACTAAAGATAAAAGCTTATTTGTAAAACTTGTATCAGTAAGTTTATATGCTAAACCATAAGTTTTTGGAAAAAAAGATGCTGATATTTCATATCCGCTAATGAATAATTTAGTTAATATTTTACTATTATTTTTTAAAAAATCATGGCGTATAACTTCATATCCAGAGTTTTCAAATGAGCTAGATATCGAGCTTGCAGCCTGATTATGACCTTCCCCTGTAGAAGTTGTTAATATTAAAATTTTTTTCATGATTAAATAACACTCACTTTTCTAAATAACATAATATATTTTTTAAATAACATAACATAATATAATTAAGGTAAAAGTATAATTAGATATTAGTTCCATAAAAATAAATAATTTGATCTATATGTATATGTTAAAATTAAGAAAATTATTTAAATATAATTACTATTATATTATATTATAAAAATTGACGTAAAACATAAAAAAATAAAATTCTAAGATAAATTTAAGAAATAAAAGAAAAAATGGGAAAGACTATGTCTTTCCCAGAATTTCCTATTTGTTAAGATTAAATCTCTTATTGAATTTGTCAACTCTTCCGCCAACATCAATAATTTTTTGTTTACCAGTGAAGAATGGGTGGCATTTAGAGCATATTTCTACTTTTAGTTCATCTTTAACTGAACCAGTTGTAAAAGTATTTCCACATGCACACTTAACTACAGCTTCGTGGTTGTATTTTGGATGTATGCCTTCTCTCATATTTTTCACCTCTTTCAACTACTTAAATAACCATTTGAGTATATCATAGGTGTTTTATTGAGTCAAGGAGATTACATAATAAAAATATCTTTGATTAGTTATTATATAAGATGCTATAATTTAAATATATCTAATGAAAAAGGAGAATTAAAATGAGTAAATTATATTTTAGATATGGAGCTATGAATTCTGGAAAATCAACACATCTTATGCAGGTTGCTTATAATTATGAAGAAAGAGGAATGAATGTTACATTAATAAAACCTTTTACAGATAAAAAGGGTGGAGAAAGACTAGTTTCAAGATTAGGTGTTGAAAGAAAAGTAGATTTAGTTATTTATGATGAAGACAATGTATTAGAAAAAGTTCAAGAATATAGAGAAAAAAATAAAAATATAGACTGTATATTAGTAGATGAGGCTCAGTTTTTAAAATCAAAACAAATAGATCAATTATTTGAGATAGCAGTTGTATTAGATATACCTGTAATATGTTATGGTTTAAGAACTGACTTCAAAATGCAAGGATTTGAAGGAAGTACAAGATTATTATTACTTGCACATAGTATAGAAGAAATGAAAACTATATGTAAGTGTGGAAGAAAAGCTGTGTTGAATGGAAGAAAAATCAACGATAGATTTGTTTTTGAAGGGGAGCAGATTGCAATAGATAATGTTGATAATGTTGAATACGAATCTTTATGCGGACACTGCTATTTTAAATATAAAAATAATTTATAAATAGAAAGAGTGGTAAAATGAGAAAGTGTGAAGTGGGAGGCCAAGCTGTTATTGAAGGCGTTATGATGAGGGGGAGCAAGGGGCAAGCTACAGCTGTTAGAACTCCAAATAAAGAAATAAGAATAGATTTTAAAAAGATAGTACCTATAACTAAAAAATATAAATTTTTAAATGTTCCATTTATTAGAGGAATATTTGTGCTTGTAGATTCTCTTATTACTGGAATCAATACTTTAAATTATTCAGCATCATTTTTTGAAGATGAGGATGAAAGTGAATCAAAATTTGAAATTTGGCTAAAAAATAAATTTGGTGAAAGAAGTAATGATTTAATAATTGGAGCAACTATGATATTATCATTTGCTATTACTGTAGGATTGTTTGTAGCATTACCTACAGCAATTGCATCATTGTTTAGTTATTTAAATTTACATCCTATAGCTCTGAATTTGATAGAAGCTGTAATTAGAATGGTGATTTTACTTGGCTATATGTATTCTATAAGTAAAATGGAGGATATTTATAGGGTTTTTCAGTATCATGGAGCTGAGCATAAGTCAATTTTTTGTTATGAAGCAGAAGAAGAATTAACAGTAGACAATGTAAAAAAATTTAGTAGGTTTCACCCAAGATGCGGAACAAACTTTTTATTTTTAATTATGTTTGTTAGTATCTTAATATTTAGTTTTACTGGATGGGGGGGATTTCTTGAAAGGTTAATACTTAGAATACTATTAATTCCTGTTGTATCAGGAATAACATATGAGTTAATTAAATGGCTTGGGAAAAATGATAATAAATTAGCAAAGATAATTGCATATCCTGGATTAAAACTTCAAGAGCTTACAACAAAGGAGCCAGACGATGACCAAATAGAAGTAGCCATTGCAGCTCTTATGAAGGCAGAAGGCCTTAAACCTAAGGAAAAAACAATAGGAGAATTGTTAGATAAAGCATCTAAGGAGCTAAAAGAAGAGAATATAGATACTTATATTTTAGATGCACAGTTATTGTTAGGTAATGTTTTAGCAAAGGATAAGTTGTATATAATAACAAATAGGGATAAGAATGTTTCTTTAAAAGATGAAAAGGAATATTTTGAGCTAATAGAGAAAAGAAAAAATAAAATGCCTATAAAGTATATTTTAGGTGAAACAGAGTTCATGGGATTAGATTTTAATGTAGAAGAAGGAGTCTTAATTCCAAGAGGTGATACAGAAATATTAGTAGAAGAAGTATTATCAATAATAAATGAAGAAGATGAACTAAATGTTTGTGATTTATGTTCTGGAAGTGGAGCAATTGGTATATCTATTGCAAATTATAGAAAAAAAATAAATGTAGAAGAAATTGATTTTTATGAGGTTCCAGAAAAAGTAACTAAAAAGAATATTATAAAACATGGATTAGAAAGTAGAGTTAAATTTATTAAAAGCGACCTACTAAAGGAGCCAATAAATCAAGGAAAGAAGTATGATGTAATAGTTTCAAATCCTCCATATATTAAAGCAGATGAAATAAGCAACTTAATGGATGATGTAAAAAAATATGAGCCGCATACAGCACTAGATGGTGGTGATGATGGATTAGTATTTTATAAAAGAATAATAGAAGAAAGTAAAACTACATTAAATAATGAAGGGGTACTGGCATTTGAAATTGGCTATGACCAAGGAGAAGAAGTTAGTAATTTAATGAAGGAAGCTGGATTTTATAATATAAAATTAGTAAAGGACTTAGCAGGATTAGACAGAGTTGTGCTGGGATACTTTAAATATTGATAAATTTCTATCTCTTGTGATATAATAGGGAGATATTAAAAAATATAGTACGGAGTGATATTTATGTTATTAGATAAATTGGCTTTTATAGAAAATAAATATGATGAATTATCTGTAAAGATATCAGATCCTTCAATAATGGCTAACCAAAATGAATGGAGAAAGCTATGTAAGGAGCATGCTGATTTAGAAGTCATAGTTACTGCATATAAAGAATATAGAACAGTTATAGATGATTTAGCAGCTAACAAAGAAATGTTAGCCGAAGAAAGTGATAGAGAAATGAGAGAAATGCTTTCAGAAGAAATCTCAGACTTAACAGCGAGAGAAGGAGAATTAGAAAAGCATATCCAAATACTTTTATTACCTAAGGATCCAAACGATGATAAAAACGTTTTTGTGGAAATAAGAGGTGGTGCAGGTGGAGATGAAGCCGCTCTATTTGCAGCAAATTTATTTAGAATGTATACAAGATATGCAGAAACACAAAGATGGTCAGTTGAATTAATGAGTGCTAATGAAACTGATATTGGTGGATTCAAAGAAGTAGTATTTATGATTAAGGGATCAGGAGCATATTCTAAACTAAAATATGAAAGTGGTGTACATAGAGTACAAAGAGTTCCTGATACAGAATCAAGTGGTAGAATTCATACATCTACAGCGACAGTAGCTGTTCTGCCAGAAGTTGATGATGTAGAAATAGAAATAAACGAAAAAGATTTAAGAATAGATGTTTATAGATCTTCTGGTAATGGAGGACAATGCGTTAATACAACTGACTCTGCAGTAAGAATTACACATATTCCAACAGGGGTTGTTGTTGCGTGTCAAGATGAAAAATCACAGTTAAAAAATAAAGAAAAAGCTATGAAGGTTTTAAGATCTAGATTATATGAAGCTGCAGAAGCTGAAAGAAATGCTGGTATAGCAGAAGATAGAAAGAGCCAAGTTGGTTCAGGGGATAGAAGTGAAAGAATAAGAACTTACAACTATCCACAAGGAAGAGTTACTGATCATAGAATTGGATTAACACTTTATAAGTTAGAATCATATTTAAATGGTGATATAGAAGAAGTGATTAATGCATTAATTACAGCTGATCAAGCTGAAAAAATGAAAAAAATGGGTAATACAGACGCTATTTAATAAAAAAGCCTTACATTTTATAATGTGGGGCTTTTAAAGTAGGTGGGAAGAATGAAAATAAACAAAGCATTAAAAAAGGAAAAGAATCATAAAAGGCAATTCTTTATATTAATGTTCATGCTATTTACAATACTTCCTTTAGTAGCTTTCTTGGCGCAAAATAAGAATATGTTTTTATGGGCTTATTTAGCGCTTATAGAGGGATTAATAATAATATCGTGTATAAATAAATTGAATTATCATAGATTAAGATTTTATTGTAACAATAATAAATTAAAATTTAAAAGTGGATTATTTTCAAAAGAATCAGTTATTCTATGTGATAAGGTAGCAGTTGTACATACGGATAAAACAAAGGAAGAAATGGATATTATATTAATAGCTACTGTTAGATTTAGAAATAAATATTTAAAGCCTGTAACAAAAGCTTTTATTAAGAAATATCCAGAAGCAGCAGAAGAATACTTAAAAGTAAAAAAAATAAATCCAGAAGAAAATTACTATTTTCAAGTTATAAAAAGAGGTGCTTTAAAAAAATATAATTTATTAGATGAGATATATAAAAATTGTGTTAGGGCATCTTATACATCTTCAGCTATAGAAAATATAAAAATAGCAAGAGAACAGATAGAAATATAAAGAGAAAGAAGGTAGAACTTTTGGAAACAAAGGTAGCTATTATAAAAGATATTAATAAAGACATTGAATATTTAAAGGAAGCAGCTGACATTATATATAATGGAGGAGTTGTTGCATTTCCAACAGAAACAGTATATGGTTTAGGCGCTAATGCGTTAAATGATGAAGCGGTAGAAAAAATATTTAACGCAAAAGGTAGACCACAGGATAATCCTTTAATAGTACATGTTTCTTCAAAAAATATAAATAACTTAGTTAAAGATGTTCCAGAGATAGCACAAAAACTTATTAATAGGTTTTGGCCAGGTCCCTTGACTATAATCTTAAATAAAAAGGAAATAATTCCAAATAGAACTAGTGCAAATTTAGATACAATAGGTATAAGAATGCCAAATGATAAAATAGCATTAAAGCTTATAGAATTATCTGGATGCCCGATTGCAGCACCATCAGCAAATATATCAGGAAGGCCTAGTCCAACTGAAGTGGAACGTTGTGTTGAGGATTTAAGTGGAAGAATAGATTATATCCTTGGAGGAGAAAGAAGTAATGTCGGTGTTGAGTCAACAATAGTAGATTGTACAGTTGATCCACCTATGGTTTTAAGACCAGGTGGAGTAACTTTAGAAATGCTACAAGAGGTTTGTGAGGATATAAAAATAGATAAAGCAATACAAGGAAAACCAGATAAAAACTTGAAGCCTAAAGCACCAGGTATGAAGTATAGACATTATGCTCCAAAGGCCAAATTAAAAATAATAAAGGGAAATAAGCAAAAAACTATTGAAAAAATTAATGAAATAGTACAAAATTATATAGAAAATCAAAAAGAGGTTGCTATACTATCAACAGATGAATTGTGTAGTTATTTCAATAAAGGTAAAGTGATTTCTTTAGGAAGTGAAAAAAATCTATACGATGTAGCAAGAAATTTATTTGAATCACTTAGGGAATGTGATGATTTAAATGTTGATATTATATTATGTCAAGCATTTGATGAAAAGGGAGTAGGTCTTGCTATAATGAATAGATTAAACAAAGCTGCAGGCTTTGATATATTAGAAGTATAATTAGGGAGGGAAGGGGGCACCTTTCCTTTTTTATTATATAAATTTATCATTATAATGGTTAGGAGGTAAATTCTTATGAAGATAGCAATAGGTTCAGATCATGGTGGAGTTGAATTGAAGAAAGAAATAAAAAAATATCTAGTAATAGAAGGACATGAAGTAAAAGATTTTGGTACTAACTCTACTGAATCATGTGATTATCCTGATTATGCACTACCGGTAGCAGAAGCGGTAGTTGCAAAAGAGTTTGATTTTGGAATTTTAATATGTGGAACAGGTATAGGTATAGGTATTGCAGCAAATAAGGTACCTGGAGTTAGGGCTGCATTATGTTCTGATACTTTTAGTGCGCATGCAACAAGAGAACATAATGATGCTAATATATTGACTCTTGGTCAAAGGGTAGTTGGACCAGGGCTAGCATTAGATATAGTAAAAACATTTTTAAATACCGAGTTCCAAGGTGAAAGACATCAAAATAGAATTGATAAAATAACAGAGATAGAGAAAAAATATTATAAATAATAAAAATTTAAAGTGCTGTAGGAGGAATATAGATGAGTAAAGTAACACAAATAGATCACCCATTAATATTACACAAATTAGCTTTCATAAGAAGCAAGGAGACTGGTTCAAAAGACTTTAGAGAATTAGTAGAAGAAGTTTCAATGCTTATGGCTTATGAAGTAACTAGAGATTTAAGCACTGAGGAAGTAGAAATAGAAACTCCAATTTGTAAAACAAAATGTAAGATGTTATCAGGTAAGAAAGTGGCTATAGTACCTATATTAAGAGCAGGACTTGGTATGGTAGATGGTATGCTTAAGCTTATACCAGCAGCCAAAGTTGGTCATGTAGGACTATATAGAGATGAAGAAACTCTTCAACCGGTAGAATATTTCTGTAAGCTACCTCAAGATATAGCAGAAAGAGATGTAATAGTAGTAGATCCAATGTTAGCTACAGGGGGATCAGCAGCAGATGCTATAACTATGTTAAAGAAAAGGGGAGCAAAAAATTTAAGACTTATGTGTTTAATAAGTTCTCCAGAAGGTGTTGAATTTGTTCAAAAGGCTCATCCTGATGTAGATATATATGTTGCAGGAATAGATGAAAAGTTAAATGAACATGGATACATAGTTCCTGGACTTGGTGACGCAGGAGATAGATTATTTGGAACTAAATAATTAATTGATAAAGAGTAGCTTATATTTGAGCTACTCTTTATTAATTAATTTATGAATTATATTATAAGATATAGTATTATTTGTTTATTTATATTTAAAAGTGTATAATTAGATAAACATGCCACTTATAAGGAATGTAGAATTAATTAGAATAAAGCCTTAAATAAATAGAAATATTAAATTATATAGTAATGGAAAATTTATTTTTAATTTTAATTAGGAGGAACCTAAAATGGATAAGAAAAAAATAATAACTATATTTGGTACTAGGCCTGAAGCGATAAAAATGGCTCCTTTAGTAAAGGAGTTAGAAAATAGAGAAGGAATTGATTCAAAGGTTTGTGTAACAGCACAACATAGAGAAATGCTAGATCAAGTTTTAGATTATTTTGATATAGAACCGGATTTTGACTTAAATATAATGAAGAATAAGCAAACCCTAACTGGAATAACTAATAGAGTTTTAGAAGGTTTAGAAGAAATATTTTTACAAGAGAAACCAGATATGATTTTAGTTCATGGCGATACTACTACTACATTTTCAGGAGCTCTTGCAGCTTTTTATCAACAAATAAAAGTTGGTCATGTGGAAGCAGGGCTTAGAACATTTGATAAGTATTTCCCATTTCCAGAAGAAATGAATAGAAAGCTTACAGGAGCTTTAGCTGATTTACATTTTGCTCCTACTAAAGGTTCGAAAACAAACCTTTTAAGAGAAGGTATTAATGAAGAAAATATTTATATAACAGGTAATACAGTTATAGATGCAATGCTTCATACTGTTAAAGAAGATTATATATTTGATAATGATACATTGAATAAAATAGATTTTAAGAATAAAAAAGTAATAATGATAACTGCACATAGAAGAGAAAATTGGGGAGAAGGAATAGATAATATTTGTGAAGCTCTAAATAAAATAGTAGATGAAAATGAAGATGTTGAACTTATATATTTAGTTCATTTAAATCCGGTAGTAAAAGATGTTGTTTATAATAAATTAGGAAATAAAGAAAGAGTACATTTATTACCTCCGTTAGATACTAAAGAAACACATAATTTAATGAATAAATGTTTTATGGTAATGACTGATTCAGGCGGATTACAAGAAGAAGCTCCACACCTAGGAAAACCAGTGTTAGTTCTTAGAGATGTTACAGAAAGACCAGAGGCTGTTGAATACGGTACAGTAAAATTAGTTGGAACTGATATAGATAAGATATTGTTAGAGGCTAATAATCTAATAAATAACAAAGATGCTTATATAAAGATGAGTAAGGCGGCAAATCCATATGGAGATGGCTTAGCATCAAAAAGAATTGCAGATATAATAGAAAATTATTTTAATATAAGAACAATGAAAATAGAGGAATTCTCAAGATAAATATAAAAATATAAAATTTTATGGTTGATTAAAAGGAATAAAGTGGTATAATTAAATTGTGTTAATTGTTTAACAAATTCAACAATTCTGATGATTATATAGAGGGGGATTTGGATTATGAGAGAAGTTGTAATTGCAAGTGCAGTAAGAACTGCTATTGGTTCATTTGGAGGAGCTTTAAAAGATGTGTCAGCAGCAGATTTAGGTGCAATAGTAATAAAGGAAGCCGTATCTAAAGCAGGCATAAAAGGCGAGTTAGTAGAAGAAGTAGTAATGGGAAATGTAATTCAAGCTGGACTTGGACAAAATGTAGCAAGACAGGCTGCGGTAAAAGCTGGATTACCAGTAGAAGTTCCGGCTATGACAATAAATAAGGTATGTGGCTCAGGATTAAGAACAGTTGCTTTAGCTGCTCAAATGATAAAAGCTGGAGACGCAGATATAGTAGTTGCTGGCGGAATGGAGAATATGTCTCAGGCTCCGTACTTATTAAAAACATCAAGATGGGGCCAAAGAATGGGCGATGGGAAAATGGTAGATTCTATGATTAATGACGCCTTATGGGATGCTTTTAATAATTACCATATGGGAGTGACAGCTGAAAATATAGCTAAGGAATGGAATTTATCAAGAGAGGAGCAGGATGAATTTGCTCTTAATTCTCAATTAAAAACTGAAGCTGCTATTAAAGAAGGTAGATTTAAAGATGAGATAGTTCCAGTGGTTATACCTCAAAGAAAAGGTGAACCAAAAATATTTGATACTGATGAATATCCAAGATTTGGAGCTACAATTGAAGGAATGGCTAAATTAAAACCTGCATTTGTAAAAGATGGTACTGTAACAGCTGCTAATGCTTCAGGGATAAATGATGGTGCAGCAGCATTTGTAGTAATGAGTGCAGAGAAAGCAGAAGAATTAGGAATAACTCCATTAGCAAAAATAGTATCTTATGGACAAAGAGGATTAGATCCATCAATAATGGGATATGGTCCATTCCATGCTACTAAAAAAGCTTTAGAAGTAGCAAATTTAAAAATAGAAGATTTAGACTTAATAGAAGCTAATGAAGCATTTGCAGCTCAAAGCTTAGCTGTAGCAAAGGATTTAAACTTTGATATGAGTAAAGTTAATGTAAATGGAGGAGCTATAGCTTTAGGTCATCCTGTTGGAGCATCTGGAGCTAGAATATTAGTTACATTACTTCATGAGATGCAAAAGAGAGATGCTAAAAAAGGTTTAGCAACTTTATGTATAGGTGGAGGAATGGGAACAGCACTTATAGTTGAAAGAAAATAATTCATATAAATATAAAAACTCTTGATGATATATCAAGAGTTTTTATATTTATATGAATTATTAAAATAGTAATAGATAATAATATTATATAAGGAGAAATAATAAATAGAATGTAGATGTCTTAATTAAGAACTCTTATGATGGTTAAATGAGTTAAAAATAGGATTATTAAAAACTTATAAAATAGTTGCTTTGAATAAAAAAGTGCATATTATAAAAGCTTATAAAAAACTAAAAAAGAACAAAATAAAAAAATGAATAATCAAATAAATGTTTATTCATTTTTTTAAATAATAATAGACAATTAATTATTTTAAAAGTTTATAAAAGCTTATAAAAATCATTCTTAAATACATATTATGGAAATAAAATATAAAAAAGTTTGTATGAAAATGATATCAATAGCAAAAATCTATATAAAGAATATTAAAATAATTCTGAAAAATGAATAACATTCCTTTAATATTACTATATATGAAGAAAATAGAAATAAAAGTGAAGTTACTTAAGTAAAATAGCAATAAACTCATTAAATCATCAAATATAAAGATTAAATGAGTTAAATGAATTAAAATAAGATTTTCATTAATGTTTTCAGAGTACTATAATAACAAGAGTTAGTTGGGGGGTGAGGATAAAATGAGTAGAGAAATGAATAAGTTAATATTTAAGTTGGTAAAATATGATTTAATAGCAGGATTCATTTTTGTACTTATAGTATCCCTTCTGATTAATTTAAAAGTGGCGCTTATTTTTTTATTAGGTTTAATGATATCATTATTAAATACAATAGCTAGTGGCTTAATTTTAGAATACTCTTTAAGTAATAATAAAAAAACATTATTAGCTTTTAGTTATATTATAAGAATAGCTACTATCATTATTATAGCATTGCCATTTTTAAATAACTTAATACAACTAATGGCATATCTTATAGGATATTTATCACATTTTATTTTTATTGTATTCTATTCGATAAGAACAGGGAAAGGAAGTGATTAGGTGGAACCACTAGAACCTATTTGGTCTTACGCTATTGGACCTATTAAACTTGAAATAGTTCCTGAAGTGGTAATGCAGTGGATAACTATTGTATTAATAGCTATTATTGCTATATGGGCAACAAGAAATATGAAGCTTAGGCCTAATAAAAAACAAGCTGTAGTGGAATCTATATACACTATGCTAAAAAATGTAGTTACAGCAAATATGGGAGAGGAATTTTTAGACATTATTCCTTTTATAGGAAGTTTAGCAGTGTTTTTATTATTTATGAATTTTACTGGACTGATAGGACTACCTGTACCTACCAAAAACTTTAGTGTAACAGTAGCATTAGCTTTAATAACTTTTTATATGGTACAGTTTTATACAATTCGAAAGTACGGTTTAAAAAGTTATTTTGGAGGATATACGTTCCCCCTTGCTATAATTACACCAATAAATATATTAGAAAGAATAATGCTTCCTGTATCATTAGCGCTGAGATTATTCGGTAATATACTTGCAGCTACATTCTTAGTAGAGTTATGTTATGAAGCACTAAATCATATAGGATTTATAGCTCAAATAGGAATACCTGTGCCTTTACATGCGTATTTTGATATTTTTGATGGTGGTATTCAAACAATAATTTTTATAATGTTAACCATGATAAATATCAAAATGATAGCAGAGCATTCAGGACATACAGAACATTAAATTTAATTAAGTATTATATTAATTTATCAATTATATAATTATTATTTTGTTTTATATTAAAGGAGGATTTTATTATGGAAATATCAATGAGAGCATTAGGAGCAGCTATAGCTGTATTAGTAGGTATAGGAGCTGCAATTGGAATAGGAAATGCAACAGCTAAAGCTGTAGAAGGAATATCAAGACAACCAGAAGCAAGTGGTAAGATAACTACTGCATTAATGCTTGGATCAGCTTTCGCAGAAGCAACTGCTATTTACGGTTTATTAGTATCAATCCTTTTAATATTCGTTGGAGTAAAATAGTGTCTTAGGGCTCCAGAAGGGAGGCAATAATATATGTTAATGGAAATAAACCCTAGTACCCTTATAGCCACTATAATTAACTTTATTATTCTTTTTGCAATTCTAAAGTATTTCTTTTTCGATAAAGTTAAGGCTATTATTGATGAAAGGGAAAATCTGATTAATGAACAATTAGATAATGCTGAAGAAGAGGCTGAAAAGGCTAGAATACTGGCTATAGAAAATGAAAGAGTATTAAAAAATGCTAGAGAAGAAGGGAAGTTAATTACAGAAAGACATAAGCAAAAAGCTGAAAAGATATATGATGAAATAGTTGAAGAAGCTAATCAAGAAGCTAAAATAATCTTAGAAAGAGCTAAGGTTGAAATAAATAGAGAAAAAGAAAAAGTAGAATATCAATTAAAGAAGGAAGCTATAGATTTAGCTATTGAACTTTCTAAAAAGGTTATAGAAAAAAATATAGATGAAGAAAAAAATAGAGAGTTAATTGGAGAATTTATAACTAAGGTAGGTAATTCATAATGTATGAATATTTAGACCGTAGATATGCATTAGCTCTATATGAAGTGGCTGAACAAAAAGGGAAAGTTCAACAGTATCTACAAGACTTACGAGAAATTTGTAATCTTATAGAAACAAATAAGGAATTCTACGAAGTAATTAAGCACCCTCAAATTAGTACTAAAAAGAAAAAAAGAACTTTTATAAATATTTTTAAAGGACATATAGACGAGGAATTATTATCATTTTTATTAATTCTTATAGAGAAAGATAGAATACTTTATTTAAAAGAAAAGCTTAAAGAAATGGAAAAAATTGATTTAGAGCGAAAAAATACTTTAAATGGTATTGTAAAAACTACAGTTCCTTTAACTCAAGAAGAGTTCAATAATTTGATAGAAACATTAGAAGAAAAGTATAATAAAAACATTATATTAGAGCAAATTATTGATGAAAATATTCTTGGAGGAATATATGTAAGAGTTAATAATGATGTTATAGATGGAACGGTTAAATCTAAATTAGATGAACTAAAAGATTTAATGCTTAGAACAGAATAGAGGTGAAGGTATGAATATTAAGCCTGAAGAAATAACTTCCATAATCAAAAAGGAAATAGAAAGATATGAAAAAGAAATAAAAACTGTAGATTCAGGTACTATAATCCAAATTGGTGATGGTATAGCAAGAGTTTATGGATTAGATGATTGTATGGAAGGTGAATTATTAGAATTCCCTAATAATGTTTATGGTATGGCTCTAAACCTAGAGCAAGATAACGTAGGGTGTGTTCTTTTAGGATCAGAAGAAGGAATTAGAGAAGGCGATATAGTTAAAAGAACTAATAAAATAGTTGAAGTACCAGTAGGTGAAGCATTATTAGGAAGAGTAGTTAACTCATTAGGAGACCCTATAGATGGAAAGGGACCAATAAATAACTCTGGTTATAGACCAATAGAAGTTCCAGCTCCTAGTATTATAGATAGAAGTTCAGTTAACGAACCTTTACAAACAGGAATTAAAGCAATAGACTCCATGATTCCTATAGGTAAAGGACAAAGAGAACTTATAATTGGTGATAGACAAACAGGTAAGACTGCTATAGCCCTAGATACAATTTTAAATCAAAAAGGCAAAGATGTAATTTGTATATATGTTGCTATTGGACAAAAACAATCAACAGTTGCAAATATCGTAAATACTTTAGAAGAATTTGGTGCCTTAGATTATTCAATAGTTGTAAGTGGTACAGCGTCTGAATCAGCACCATTGCAATATTTAGCACCTTATGCAGGATGTAGTATGGGTGAATATTTTATGCATCAAGGAAAAGATGTACTTATAATATATGATGATCTTTCTAAACATGCAGTAGCTTATAGAACAATGTCACTACTACTTAGGAGACCACCAGGTAGAGAAGCTTATCCAGGAGATGTTTTCTATATTCATTCAAGACTTTTAGAAAGAGCTGCAAAGCTATCTAAAGAAAATGGTGGAGGATCATTAACAGCTCTTCCAATAATAGAAACATTGGCTGGAGATGTAACTGCTTATATACCAACTAACGTTATATCAATAACAGATGGTCAAATATTCTTAGAATCTGATTTATTCCATTCTGGACAAAGACCAGCAGTTAACGCTGGTATATCAGTATCAAGAGTTGGTGGAAATGCTCAAATTAAAGCAATGAAACAAGTTTCAGGAACTTTAAGACTTGAGTTAGCTCAATATAGAGAACTTGAATCTTTTGCTCAATTTGGTTCAGATTTAGATAAAGATTCTAAGAAGAGACTTGAAAAAGGTAAGAGACTAGTTGAAGTATTAAAACAAGATCAATACTCACCTATGGCAGTAGAAAAACAAATTGTAATTTTATATGCAATAGTAAAAGACTTCTTATCTGATATTAAAGTTATAGATGTTAGAAAGTTTGAGAAAGAACTTTTAGAATATATGGATACTCACCATAGAGAATTATTAAAGAAAATAGTAGATGTAAAATCATTAACAGATGAAATAAAGACAGAATTAGAAAACTCTATTGTAGAGTTTAAGAAATTATTCTTACAAGATGCATAGCTTAAATAGCTATGCACTTCTTTAGGAGGTGGAAATTTGGGATCAGCAGGACTTATAGAAATAAAAAGAAGAATAAAGTCGGTTGAAAGTACAAGAAAGATAACAAAAGCTATGAATCTTGTAGCCACTTCTAAACTTAGAAAAGCAAGGAAAGAGCTTAATGATAATGAAGAATACTATAAATTATGTGAAGAGATATTAATTAATTTAATGTCAGCATTACCAGAAGACTATGAGAGTTCTTTCTTTAAGAAAGCTTCTAAAGATTTAGATAAACTATATATTGTTATAGCTTCTGATACAGGTCTTTGTGGAGGCTTCAATGGAAATATAGCTAGTAGTATGAATGAAATGATCAAAGATAAAGGATCAGCTAGAATAGTTGTTGCAGGAAGTAAGGGAATTTCTTATATGAAGAAATATGGATTTGATACAGTTAGAGAATATGTAGAAATTCCAGATATACCTACAATAAAAGAAGTAAGATCTATATACGATGATGCTTTATATATGTTTAAAACTGGAGAAATAGGTGAAGTTAATATAGTTTTCACAGAATTTAAATCTCCTATAAAGCAAGAAGTAAAGATAGAAAGATTATTTCCAATGGATATAGAAAATAAAAAGTCAGAACAATTATTAATTGAACCTAGTTTAGAAGAGGTTTTAAATTCAAGTTTAGATGTATATTTTAAGAGTAAATTAAGAAGAGCTATGCTGCATTCAAAAGTTAGCGAACAAAATGCTAGAATGACTGCTATGGACGGAGCAACACAAAATGCTAATGACATATTACAATCTTTAAACCTTAAGTACAATAGAATAAGACAAGGAATGATAACACAAGAGATATCAGAGATTGTAGGAGGCGCAGAAGCTCAAAAATAGTAAGGAGGTATTACTATGCCTGAAAGAGTAGGAAAAGTAGTTCAAGTAATTGGACCAGTAGTAGATATAAAATTTGATTCAGATGCTTTACCTAATATCTATAATGAAATTAGAATAGATATGGGAGAAAAACTACTGATAGTTGAAGTTGAACAGCATATGGGAGATGACATTGTTAGAACTATAGCTATGGAATCTACTGATGGATTAAAAAGAGGAATGAAGGCTACTGATATGGGAAGATGTATATCTGTTCCAGTCGGTAGAGAGGTATTAGGAAGAGTATTTAATGTTCTTGGGCATCCTATTGATAATGCTGGAGATGTAGAAATTAAAGAGATGTACCCAATTCATAGACCAGCACCAAGTTTTAAGGAGCAATCTTTAGAGCCACAAATGTTTGAAACAGGAATAAAAGTTATAGATTTATTAGCTCCATATCAAAAGGGTGGAAAGATAGGACTATTTGGAGGAGCTGGAGTTGGTAAAACAGTTCTTATACAAGAATTAATAAATAATATAGCAAAAGAGCATGGTGGTCTTTCTGTATTTACAGGAGTTGGAGAAAGGTCAAGAGAAGGTAACGACTTATATTATGAAATGAAAGAGTCAGGGGTTATAGATAAGACAGCTTTAGTATTTGGACAAATGAATGAATCACCAGGAGCAAGAATGAGAGTTTCATTAACTGGATTAACTATGGCTGAATATTTTAGAGATCAAGGTCAAGACGTTCTTTTATTTATAGATAATATATTTAGATTTACTCAAGCGGGATCAGAAGTTTCTGCGTTATTAGGAAGAATTCCTTCAGCAGTTGGATATCAACCAACTCTTGCAACTGAAATGGGAGCACTTCAAGAAAGAATAACATCAACAAAGAATGGATCAATCACATCTGTTCAAGCAGTATATGTTCCAGCAGATGACCTTACAGACCCAGCACCAGCTACAACATTTACTCACCTTGATGCAACAACAGTTTTATCAAGAAGTATAGCTGAACTTGGAATATATCCAGCAGTTGACCCGTTAGAATCAAACTCAAGAATATTAGATCCAAGAGTGGTTGGAAGAGAACATTATGATGTAGCTACAGAGGTAAAGAATATCCTAGAAAGATATAAGGAATTACAAGATATAATTGCAATTCTTGGAGTAGACGAATTATCAGATGAAGATAAAAAAGTAGTTGCTAGAGCAAGAAGAGTTCAAAGGTTTTTATCACAACCATTTACAGTAGCAGAACAATTTACAGGTATGCAAGGAAGATATGTACCGGTAAAAGAAACTGTAAGGGGATTCAAGGAAATTTTAGATGGTAAGCATGATGATCTACCTGAATCAGCATTCTTATTTGTAGGATCTATAGAAGAAGCTATAGAAAAAGCTAAGACCTTAAGATAGGGGATGGAATTATGAGTAAAACTTTTAATATAAGTATAATCGCCCCAGGAAAAGAACCTTTAAAATTAGAAGCTGAAAGTTTAATTACGTTGACTAAAGATGGTGAAATTGAATTCAAAGCAAATCATGCTCCTATAATATTAAGTACTATTCCAACTACTACATTAATAATAAATGGAACTATGAAAGAAAGAATATTTACATCATCAGGAATAATTTATTTAAAAGATAATGAATTAAAGTTTTGCTGTGATGCTGTAGAGAGAGAATCTGATATAGATGTAGATAGGGCAGAAAAGTCAAAGGAAAGAGCAGAAAAAAGGTTAAAAGAAGATAAAAATATAGATGTTGAAAGAGCTAAAAGGGCATTGGCAAGAGCTAATGCAAGAATTAGTACTATAAGTATTAATCATTAGCTTTAAATAGAGGGATAAAAGAAATAGAATTTCTTTTATCCCTCTATTTTTTATATAATCAATTTAGATTTGTATAAATAGTGACAATTAATCACAAATTTCAACTAAATCTATATATTATATTATAGCTATTAATTTTGAATAAAAAAAAATAAACTGGACAATAATTAAATAGAAAGGTAGGGGGATATTGTGAAGAATGTTATGAAATTGATGTTTGTTTTAAGCTTATCTTTATTAATTATTGGTGCAGTCCCAATTAGATCTGAGTCGAACTCAGATAATTTTGATTTTATGGAAACTGAATTTATAAAAAACAGTGATTTTATTCAAAATGGTATTAAGGTGGAATATAGTATAGGTCAACCTGTTAATAAAGAGTTTTCTTTACTTAAAGAAAATTTTAAAAAAAGTTTTGGGCAAGATATAGAAGCTAATGAAAATATCATTGTTTATAAAGATTTAATTAAAGAAATAAAGGTAGTAGTATGGAGTAATGATGAAGACACTAAAGTTCAAATTACTTATATAAATAATGATAAAAATGCTAATACTTTTCAATTAAAACAAGAATTAAAACAAATACAAAATATTGCAGCAAAAAATATAAAATATTTTAATTTTATAAAGGTAAAAATAATAGAAGACCAAAAGCAGAATCTTTTAGATACACTAAAGAACAATATAGATATGAAAACTCTGGAAGTATTAAATATTCATAATGGGTCAGTAGGAAAAGCAGAGCTATATGATGGAAATAAAATTAATATGGGATTTACTAAATATGATACAGGAGAATATTTAATTATAGGAACACCAGTGATATTCGTAACATACTAACAATTCATTATGGAGGACAATATGGAAAAAATTATAGTTGAAGGTGGGAATAAACTAAATGGTGAAGTGAATATTAGTTTAGCTAAAAATTCTGTTTTACCAATAATAGTTGCAAGTATTTTAAGTCCAAATGATATAATTATTCAAAATGCACCTATGTTAGAAGATGTAGTAGTTTTAACTGATTTATTATCAGGAATGAATTGTCAAATTGAGAATGACTCAAATGGCGATTTAAAAATAAATACTGATAGCATTAAAGAAACAGATATGAATAGTGAACTAATAAGAAAGATGAGAGCATCTTTCTTAATTATGGGACCTATGTTATCTAGATTTGGAAGATGTAAAATATCAATGCCAGGAGGCTGCAACATAGGTAGTAGGCCCATCGATTTACATTTAAAAGGATTCAAACTCTTAGGTGCAGAAATTGAAATGGGACATGGTTTTGTTGAAGCCAAAGCTAAAAAACTTAAAGGAAATAGAATATATTTAGATTTTCCATCTGTTGGTGCAACTGAAAATATTTTAATGGCATCTGTTTTAGCACAAGGTACAACGATTATTGAAAATGCAGCTGAAGAACCAGAAATATGGGATTTAGCTAACTTTTTAAATTCAATGGGAGCAAAAATTCATGGAGCTGGAATGGGGAAAATAACTGTAGAAGGTGTCAAAGAATTAAAAGGAGTAACTTATAAACCAATATATGATAGAGTTGAAGCTGGAACATTCATGGTAGCAGCAGCTATAACAAATAGTAAGATTACTATAAATGGAGCTAATGAAGAACAGTTAAGACCAACTATAGAAAAATTAAAAGAATGTGGGGTAAAATTTAAGAGTATAAAAGAGGATGTTATGTTGGTTGATGGAACAGGAAAAAAGAGTCCTGTTGATATAAAAACATTACCTTATCCTGGATTCCCTACAGATATGCAAGCTCAAATGATGACATTATTGGCTGTAACAAAGGGATCAAGTATCATAACAGAAACTGTATTTGAAAATAGGTTTATGCATGTTGCTGAATTAGTAAGAATGGGTGCGAGCATAAAAATAGATGGAAGAACTGCAATAATAGAAGGTGTTGAATCGCTAACCGGCTGTGAGGTAAAAGCCACAGATTTAAGAGCCGGGGCAGCTATGATACTAGCTGGACTAGTAGCGCAAGGTGAAACTGAAATTAGTGATATATATCACATAGATAGAGGATATGTGAATATAGAAGGAAAGTTTAGAGGCTTAGGAGCTAATATATACAGGGTTGACAGATAAATATATTTTAAATAAATATGGCTATATTCACCTAAATAAAGAACTTAGAATTAGATCTAGGTTCTTTATTTTTTATATTAGTTCAAGATAACTTAACATAAAAAATAAAAAATAAAGTATACTTAATGAATTTTCACATATATTAAATTGTATTTATTTAATTAGGAGGCGATGTGATTGAAAAATAAATTAAGTTCAATAGAAGGGTTGATATCTCTTATTTTTTTTAGCGCTCTAGTCTTAATATCTATGATTGCAATTCCAATGTTTGTGATTAAGTCTTCTCCAGTCAGTGCACTTGAAGAAGCACAAGTAGATAATACAGATGTAAATACTGAAGTAAAAGAAAATAATTTTGTAACTTTAACAGGAAATGATGTTATAAAAGTTCATTTGACAAAGGAAGATAAAATAATAGAAATTCCTTTAGAAGAGTATGTAAAGAGTGTAGTATCAGGTGAAATGCTAGCTAGCTTTGAATCAGAAGCTTTAAAGGCACAGGCGGTAGCTGCAAGAACATATGTAGCAGCAAAAAAAACTAGACCTTGCAATGAAGCTAAGGGAGGAGATGTATGTGATACTACTCACTGTCAAGTCTTTATAACTAAAGAAAGTCGATTAGAAAAATGGGGTGATCAAGGAAATGAATATTGGGCTAAAATATCAGAAGCTGTTGATGCAACAAAAGGTATGGTTTTAACATATGATAATGAATTAGTACAATATCCACAATTTTTCTCTACAAGTTCAGGAATGACGGAAAATGCTGTGGATGTATTTTCAAGCGCTGTTCCTTATTTAGTATCTACAGAAAGTAAGGGAGAAGAAATAGCACCTAAATTTACAAGTGAGTTTTCATTTGATATTTCTAAGTTTGTAAGTAATATAAATTCAAAATATGAAGATGCAAAAATAAGCGAAGAAAATTTACAAAATGATATAGAAATTTTAGGTAGAAGTGATGCAGGCGGAGTAAAGGAAATAAGATTTGGAGGAGCAAAAGTTAAGGGCTCAGATTTTAGATTGGCATTTGGATTAAGTTCAACTAATTTTCAATTTACTATAAATGGTGATAAGATAATATTTAATTGCAAAGGATACGGTCATGGCGTTGGTATGAGTCAATGGGGAGCAAATGTTATGGCTAAGGATGGAAAGGGATATGAAGAGATATTGAAGCATTACTATACAGGGATTGAGTTAAAAGAGGTAAAGTTTAATTGAATTTTATTTAGTAGCAAATAGGAAGAGTATAGATAAAATTCATAATTAAAATATAAATATATTATAAGGAAGTAAGATATAAGGCTATATGAAATTGCATTATATCTTACTTCTTTTTTATTTTAAGATAATAAAATTAAAACTTATTAATTGATCTTATTAAATACTAATTTTTAATATAATTACTAGAAATGTTGGTAAATGTAGAAATTTGGTGTAAATAAATCCAATTTCAAGTGTATTAATTTATTAGAACGGGCAAGAATACAAAAAGGAGGTGTTGATATGGACCAAAATAAGAAAGATAAGGTAAAAGACTTTTTCAGAAAGGAGGGCTTTTATTTAGTACTATTCCTTTGCTTATGTGTAATTGCAACTGTTGCTGTTGTTACAACAAAGAAAAATAAGGCATTAGAACAAAGTAATCAATCACAAAATGAATTTACTTTAAATGTTGATGATAAAGCAACTTCAGATTTACAAAAACAAAATGCTGATAGAGTAGAAAATACTCAAAATAATGTATTAGCAGAAAATGAAATAGCATCTACAGAAGAAGATGTTAATGTTTCTACAGGAACTAATGTAGAAGTGAGTTTTGCAAATCCTTTAGATGGATCAATTGCAAGAGGATATTCTTATCCAAAGCCACAAGCTATGAGTGATGGAAGCAGTAGAAATATTAGAGGAATAGATATAAAAGCTAGCGTTGGAACAGAAGTTAAAGCCGCAGCTGTAGGTGAAGTAAAAGAAGTTTCAAGCAAAATTGAAGAAGGAAATTATGTAGTTGTTGCCCATGCAAATGGATTATATACAAAGTATTGTAATTTATCCAAGGATATAAGGGTAAACGTTGGAGATAAAGTAACAGAAGAAACTGTTATAGGAACTGTAGGAGATAGTTCTAAAATATTTACAAATAATGAATTTGGCGAACATTTAAATATTCAAGTTCAAGATGTAGATGGAAAAGATTTAGATCCAACAACATATTTTACATTTAATCAAGAATAATAAACATTCATCAGCCATTAATTTAAAATGGCTGATGAATATATTAAATTTTAATGGTCGCGTATTAATAAGCTATCCAAAGGGAGGTAATATTTTGAAAGATTATATAGAAGAAAGAGTTTTAGAAGTGGCGAAATACATTATAGATTCAAAAGATACAATTAGAAAAACTGCAAAAGTATTTGGAGTAAGTAAAAGTACTATTCATAAAGATATGACAGAAAGATTACCTAAGATAAATCCAGCTATAGCAGAACAAACTCATTCAATACTAGAGTTAAATAAAGCTGAAAGACACATAAGAGGTGGAAAAGCTACCAAAATGAAATATAAGGCCGCAGAGTAGTAATTGATTACAAAATTAAATACAAATATATTGAAGGATTACCATATTCCATATATAATAAGAAATAGAGCGAATATTGTAAAATAAGAGAGATTTCAAATATTATATAGTGTGAATAGAGTAGGAGTGAACAAGGAATGTGGTTTTGGAGAAATAGGAGCGATTTAGGAATAGACTTAGGTACAGCGACTGTTTTAGTTTATGCAAAAGGTAAAGGAATAATATTAAAAGAGCCATCAGTTGTCGCAATAAATAAGAATAATAATAAAGTACTTGCAGTTGGTGAAGAGGCAAGGAAAATGATTGGAAGAACTCCAGGTAACATAGTTGCGGTAAGACCATTAAGAGATGGGGTTATATCAGATTATGATATAACAGAAAAGATGTTAAAAGAATTTATTAAAAAGGCGTATGGAAAGAGTAAGATTACGGCTCCTAAAGTAATGGTATGTGTTCCGTCTCAAGCAACAGAAGTTGAAAAGAGAGCAGTAATTGATGCGGCAAGAAACTCTGGAGCCAAAAAAGTTCATTTAATAGAAGAACCTTTAGCTGCAGCAATAGGTGCAGGATTAGATATAACTAGACCAAGTGGATCCATGGTTGTAGATATTGGTGGAGGTACTACTGATATAGCTGTAATATCTCTTGGTGGAGTTGTTGTAAGATCATCTATTAAGGTAGCTGGGGATACATTTGACGATGCAATAATAAAGTATGTAAGAAATAAGTACAAGATAATGATAGGTGAGAAAACCGCAGAAGAATTAAAAGTAACTATAGGATCAGCGTTTAAAGGATCAAGAAGCTTAACTGCAAATATGAAGGGACGAAATTTAATTACTGGGTTACCAGATGAACTTTCTATCTCAACAGATGAAATAATATATGCATTAAAAGAATCGGTATCCTTAATTGTTGATAGTGTTAAATTTGTATTGGAAAAAACACCACCTGAGCTTGCTGCTGATATAATAGAGAGAGGGATACTAATGACAGGTGGAGGTTCTTTATTAGATGGATTAGATAAGCTAATAGAGCATGAAACTGGGGTTACTGTTGAGGTTGCGAATAATTCAGTAGAAGCAGTAGCAGAGGGAACAGGTAAAGTTTTAGGATACTTAGACAAGATAGATACAAATTCTTCAGATAATGAAATAACATTAGTTGAGTAATCTATAGATATTATTAAATACATAGTAAATATATAAAATTATTAAAGGGGAGTTCAAAGACTCCCCTTTTGGTTATGAGTAAGATTATATGCATAAATAATGGCAGCTGAAATTATTTTTGACATTTCCATGACTAAATGTAGACGAATACTTCTAGATGTAAAAAACTCAGCATTTTCACTTGAATCAATAATACCGATTATAGAAGCTATACCAACGTCAGGTAAGTTTTTCCCCACTCCTTTTCCGGGATGTATTGGATAGTCTCTGGTATGTATTTCACCAATAGAACTAGCTTCACCTAAGCAGGCATCTATTCCTATAATTAAAGATTTTGGATGCAATTTATTAATTTCATTTAATCTATTATTTATATTAAGAGCATGTATTGGAGATTCTATAGTTCCGTACACTGGAAGAGGAAAATTTTTTTCTTTTAAAAATGTACCAACCATTGGACCTAAGCAGTCACCAATGCACTTATCAGTACCTATACATACAATTACAGTATTATTCGTAATATAGTCTTTGATAAATTTTGCTATTTCAATATGAGAATTATAAGAATTATATAATACTTTATGCTTCACTAAAAATTCACCTCCGCTTATACAATATATGTTCCAAGATTAATAAATATAATAAAATGTATAAAAAAACATAAAGAGGAAATTAATTAAATAAAAGGAGATGAATAAATGTGAAAAAAATATTTTTTTATATAATTACTATAATTCTTGGAGCTAGTATACCTATATACTATTTATTAGTATGGGAGCCATTAAAAAGCGAAGAGGCTATAAGTAATTCAATGAGATCTACTACTGAAAAAATTTTAAATAGTAGTGAAGTTTCAAATGGGCAAGATATATCAAATAATCTGAATAAGAAGAAAATAGATAGTAATAAAAATAGCATTAATATTAAAGAAAAATCTAATATGAGTAATAGTAGTAATTCTAATGAAAATATAATAACTGGTGAAAATGAAATAGAAGGGCTATCAATAAAGCAAAGCGATATTGAAAATAATTTGTTTGGAGAACTAGAAGAAAGTGAAAAGTTAGAAATAGACAGAATGTTAAAAAGTTTATCTATAGTAGATATAGTGAAGATAAATGATCATTTTTCTGATAAATATGATGATGACAATGTAAGAGAAGGATTTTCATTAGTAAAAAAGAGAATGTCATTATCGGATTATGAAGAGTTTAAGAGTATCATAAGTAGATATATTGATTTAGATATTATTGAAGAAAAAATTTGATGATTTGAGTATTGATAAAAATATGTATGTATTTTCTCAGTAAAAATTCAAACAATTATTAATAATAACTATACAATTATATTGCTTTAGACGAATTTATTTTTAGGACAATATAAGACAATAAAAAAGTGATATTAGTATTAAATAGAAGAAAATTAAAGAAATATAGAAAAAAATAAGTATAATCTCTTTAAATAAGTGAATATCACACTTGAAATTAGGATACAATAAATATATACTAATCATTGTCAGTTGAGACGACGATGTTTACTTAACTGAAATTAAATAAATTTAATGGGGGAGTTCCCGAGTGGCCAAAGGGGGCAGACTGTAAATCTGTTACGTTTCGTTTCGATGGTTCGAATCCGTCCTCCCCCACCATATAAAATTTATTTAATATAATATGCTGGCATGGCTCAACGGTAGAGCAGCTGACTTGTAATCAGCAGGTTGTAGGTTCGATTCCTATTGCCAGCTCCATAAAATGGGGGAGTTCCCGAGTGGCCAAAGGGGGCAGACTGTAAATCTGTTACGTTTCGTTTCGATGGTTCGAATCCGTCCTCCCCCACCATTTTATAACATTGATATGGAAGCATAGCTCAGCTGGGAGAGCATCTGCCTTACAAGCAGAGGGTCACAGGTTCGATCCCTGTTGTTTCCACCATTTTGGTATTAAACACTTAATGAAGTAGAGTATAGTGATAACTGAATTTAGTGTAAAAGCCAATCTACTGAAAGAAGAGAAGTAGATATTTCATTAATAAATATGCTGGCATGGCTCAACGGTAGAGCAGCTGACTTGTAATCAGCAGGTTGTAGGTTCGATTCCTATTGCCAGCTCCAATAAATATGGGGGAGTTCCCGAGTGGCCAAAGGGGGCAGACTGTAAATCTGTTACGTTTCG
>OBVS01000175.1_pt1 | contig 33117 bp, 29 predicted proteins | sample 1476211 | NCBI WGS metagenome assembly OBVS01 (sample SAMEA2580025, study PRJEB22360) | human gut metagenome | biome: human gut; feature: human-associated habitat; material: faeces | place: Denmark | collected 2008/2010 | reverse complement strand
TAACCCAACATCTCACGACACGAGCTGACGACAACCATGCACCACCTGTCACCTCAGCCCCGAAGGGAAGGTGTGATTAAACACCGGTCTAAGGGATGTCAAGCTTAGGTAAGGTTCTTCGCGTTGCTTCGAATTAAACCACATGCTCCGCTACTTGTGCGGGTCCCCGTCAATTCCTTTGAGTTTCACACTTGCGTGCGTACTCCCCAGGCGGAGTACTTAATGCGTTAGCTGCGGCACCGAGGGGGGTAACCCCCGACACCTAGTACTCATCGTTTACAGCGTGGACTACCAGGGTATCTAATCCTGTTTGCTACCCACGCTTTCGTGCCTCAGTGTCAGTTGCAGTCCAGAAAGCCGCCTTCGCTACTGGTGTTCCTCCCAATATCTACGCATTTCACCGCTACACTGGGAATTCCACTTTCCTCTCCTGCACTCAAGTCTTCCAGTTTCGGAGGCTAACTACGGTTGAGCCGTAGCCTTTAACCACCGACTTGAAAGACCACCTACGCACCCTTTACGCCCAGTAAATCCGGATAACGCTAGCCCCCTACGTATTACCGCGGCTGCTGGCACGTAGTTAGCCGGGGCTTCCTCACAGGGTACCGTCATTATCTTCCCCTGCAACAGAACTTTACGATCCGAAGACCTTCATCGTTCACGCGGCGTTGCTGCATCAGGCTTGCGCCCATTGTGCAATATTCCCCACTGCTGCCTCCCGTAGGAGTTTGGACCGTGTCTCAGTTCCAATGTGGCCGATCACCCTCTCAGGTCGGCTACTGATCGTCGCCTTGGTGGGCAGTTATCTCACCAACTAGCTAATCAGACGCGGGTCCATCCTATACCGCTAACACTTTGATATATCTACGATGCCGTAAATATATATTATCATGTATTAGTAAACTTTTCAGTATGTTATCCATGTGTATAGGGCAGGTTACCCACGCGTTACTCACCCGTCCGCCGCTCATCTTTCATTAATGCAAGCATCAAATCAGACGCGCTCGACTTGCATGTGTTAGGCACGCCGCCAGCGTTCATCCTGAGCCAGGATCAAACTCTCATAAAAAAATTTGTTCTCGCTCAGACTATTGTTATCTCTAAAATATCTGGCTTGGTTTGTTTGTGGTTTAAATCAAGTAAGTTTCCTTACATGGTTTAAACGATTAATCAATTGTCACTATGTGACTTTTGAATTAACCTGCTGTTCAATTTTCAAAGTTCATATTCGTTTGCCGTCTCAGCTGACGACTTATTAATAATAACATATTCATTTCATAATGTCAATATGTTTTTTAAAGTTTTTTAAAGTTTTCCAACCGATACATCGGCACTCTGAAAAATCTTTTCTAAAAGCAAACTTGCTTCTTAACTTTTTAATATCACCGTGTATTACAGTCCTTATATACACTGTATCTCTCAGCGACAAGTAATACTATACACTCTTTTTATATAAAGGTCAATAGTTTTTTATATTTTTTTATTTTTTTGTTACTTGCAAAAGTAAATTCCACCATGATATGGAATTTACTTTTACCAAATACACTTTATTTGTATACGGAATTTACTTGTTCAATTCACCTTTTTATTTTTCTCTAATGATTTTCAAAGAACCTATTATCTTCCTATAAAAAATTCACCTATATCCTTTAGTATATGTTCGTTTCCACGGCAATTAGTCAGCTCGTGCTTAAAGCCATCATACACCTTGTAGGATACGTCTGTATATCCAACTCTTCTAAGGCTCTTTATACTGTCATTTAAGCCTGACATTCCACCTGTTATAGGGTCCTTTTCTCCACTTATACTGAGTATAGGTAGGTCCTTGTTAGAGCACTTAAAGTTCGCATATTGGTGCATCTCATAGTCACTCTTCCATATAGTGTATATGCCACCTATTGTGTACTTGTAACCTACACATAGGGGGTCTCTTCTCACTTTTTTCATAATTTCAGGGTCAGAGTTTATCCATGAGTCATCCTCCCACTCGCCCAGTTTTGTCATTATCTTACTAAAAGATTTTTCACCCTTTAATGCGGTTATTATCCTGCCAATAAATAGTCCAAATAAAACCTCCGTCCTATAATTGACAGTTCCACTGATTATCAACTTGTCTATTTCAGTGTCATACTTTTCTATATAACATCTAGCAAACACAGAGCCCAACGAGTGTCCAAACATATATAGGGGTAGGTCCTTGTAGGTATTTTTCACATATACACTTACCTCATGTAGGTCCTCCACTATCTCATGAAAATTGTTCATATGACCTAGAGGATGGTCTTCTGATACAGACTCCCCGTGCCCCCTGTTGTCGGATATTATGGCGGCTAGGCCTATAGAATTTAAGAACTCGCAAAATTTATAATATCTTTTTCTATGTTCCTTGGCTCCGTGAACCAACTGAACTACACCAACTGGATTTTCAATATCAAATTTTGTTACAGCAAGAGAAAAACCATCTCTCATCTTTATGAACTCTTCAACCATGACCTACCTCCATATGATTACATATACCACTATATTGAACATCAAAAAATAGATATATTATTACTGTAATAATTATTTGCTGCAATAACTACTCGAACTAGAAACCAAAAAAGGTCTTTTTGTATGGTTCTATTTTCATTTGAACCATCTCATATCCAGCATCCTCTACCACTTGTCTCAATCTAGCTTCATCTATATCCTGATCAGTCACAAATACAGTCTCTTCTTTTTTGTGAGACGATTTTACCTTCTTGGAATCAAAAGCCTTTTTTATAGCTTCATTCATGTGGTTTTCACAATTCCCACACATCATACCTTTTATTCCTACTGTTATTTTATTCATACTTATACCTCCTTATCATTACCCATATGGGGTATTTATAATATTATACCACTAACAAGAAAATTTATTAATACTATTAGTGAATCATATAAAAATTATGGTGGTGTGATTTAGTAATCTATTAAGAAAAACTCCCTTACAAATGCAAGGTATATATTAGCAGCTAAAAAAACTTTCTCATAAGTGTAACATATGCATTGACAACTAAGAAAAAACTAACAATGATTTTTTTTAAATCTATTTACTTAATTAATAATTTATGTTAAACTGTATGTAAATGAAAATCTTTTTCGTTAAGGAGGAATTTTAATATGAAATTAGGTATTGTATATTGGACAAGCGGTGGAAACACTGAAGACCTAGCAAATAGACTAAAAGAAACAGCTCAGGGAAAGGGAATAGAAGTAATTATGTCAGATGTTGATTCAGCTGATAAGGATTCTATACTAGGTTGCGATGTAGTTGCTTTCGGTTCTCCTGCTCAGGGTACTGAAGAAATATCACCAGAAATGGAAGACTTGATGGACAGCATCAATGATGAAATCAAGGACAAGAAAGTACTTCTTTTCGGCTCATACGGTTGGGGCGGCGGAGAGTATATGGAGGCATGGCAGGAGACAATAGAGTCAAAGGGTGCCAAGCTAGCCACTGCTCCTGTAGTTTGCCTTGAAGCTCCAGATGATGAAGCTTTTGCCAAGATAGACGATGCACTTGCTTCACTATAAATAACACACGACTAAAATGCACCGGGCAGTGTACCGACCCCAAAAGTTAGACTTTATTAGCGAGACAGTTTCGGCTGACTCGCTATTTTTTATGCCCCAAGGTTAAGAGCCTATTTAAATATAAAAAATGGCGTGTACGATAAATAATCTCTATCATACACGCCAAATATTTTTATTTATCTTACTTTTTGGACTTACCTATAAGCACTGGAATAACCATCATAACTATTCCTATAAACATTGCCAATATACCATATGTCCCAAGACTCAGGTCTGTATCTACAACTAGACCCAATAAATACATAACACTACCTACCCCAACAAGTACTCCTCCAAAAACCTTCATCTTGGATTTCTCAGAATCCGTATTTTTACCTAATACCAACTCCACTATATCCTTAACACCTATCAATAAAAATGTTAGGACTCCACAGAATATAAGGGTCGAAAATGCCATTCCAAAGTGATTCTCCATTGATGGTGGAACTAAAAGTCCTATCAAGAGACTCAATACTCCTGCACCTAAAAGAGATGCCCCTATTTTTATTCCTATAAGATTCATATTTTTCCTTCTGTTCTCGCTACCGTCGTTTATTAATTTTTCTGTCATATTATTCATATCTTTACCTCCAAATACTAATTCATCCAGGGTCATATTAAATGCTCTAGACATATTTATTATCATCTCTATATCGGGTAAGTTTTTGTCATTTTCCCAATTTGATACTGCCTGTCTCGATACATTTAACATATCCGCCATTTTCTGCTGAGTTAAATTTTTCTCTGCCCTTATCTTTTTTATCTGTTCACCAAAATTCATATCTGTATTACCTCCTAAAAAAATTCTACTACATTCCAAGATCTAATGAAAGAAAGTCTCTCTTGCACCTGTATTTTTTGTGTAAAGTAGCTCTTGCATCCTTTATATTTCAATGTTTGTCTGTCTTATAATATATATTACATTAAAATAGCGCACCACGCAAGGCAGACTGACGTCATGCCCATCATACTAAAAAACTCCTCCAGTAAAAACTGAAGGAGTTTTGTTTTGTTTAATTGTATACTAGTTAACTAGTTCTTTTAAAACATCGTTTGGTATATATCTATAACCACCTATTGCTGTTATTCTATTTATGTTCTTAAAGTATACATAGTCACTTACAATCTTGTTCTGACCTGCCTTACTCCTAACTAGAAGTGTTGGTCTGTTATACTTTCCAGACATCGGTGATATAGCCAAAGCATCTGCAAATTCTTCTCCAGAAGCTATATATGCCTCTTTACTATCTGCAAATTTAGATCTAGCTATTGCTATAGCTGTTTCATACCTTGTTTTTCCTGCCATTCTCTCTAGTACTCCTGGCAATTTCAACTCAGTAGATTTAGATATTGTATTATATCCACCAGCTATGTATGTGTTCTTTATTTCTAAGTCTTTTGTAGCCTTAGTTATCTGTGGTGGTACAAGGTCTTTTCTAACTAATAGGATTGGGTATCCTTCTCTTGAAGCATAAGTACCTACTGCTAGTGCATCTGGGAACACCTCACCTGAGGCTACTACAGCCTTGTTCTTCTTACCTGTGATACCAACTACTCTTCTTGCTACCATCTCAGATGTTCCGTATCTATCGTGACCTGCTATTCTCTCGACATTCTTGTCTGCATCATATATTCTTAGTTCTTCTCTAACCTTTTCAGATATTGAGTTTTGGCCACCAACTATGATGACTTCACTAGCACCTAGTCTCTTGATTTCAGCACCTACTCTAGGGTCTAGCTTGTTTGTTGGGTTAAGTAGGATTGGGGCATCCTTTATCTTAGCCAATACTGAGGCTGTCATTGAGTCTGGGAATAGGTCGTGTCTAACAACTATTACAGTATTTGCACTCTTGTAGTGCTTACCTGATATGTCTATCGCTGTTTCGATTCTATCTTTTCCATCTATTCTATCAGTATTTACTCTTGGTCTGTCTTTATCTGGCCTTGGCTTAACTGGGTCTGATTCTGGAGCAGTTACATTGAATGTATATGAAATTAGATTTGGCTTGTCTTTAGGCGCCGCTTCATCAAGTCCAGCTGGATCTTGAACTCCTGCAAATGTCCAATAACAACGTTCTGACGAATTTTCATGCCCTTTTCCTAATTCTCTATGTGAATTATGTTCCGCAGAGGACAAATAAAATTCTTTTGTAAATGAAGTTGCAAAGTCATACATAGCTGATGCTGTACCAGTAATACTCATTTTGCTTCCTGGAATAGCATCATTAGAAACACTCAATCCAGAAATATCAATGCTGACTTTACTTGTATCTACAGCTTTCACTTTATCAACCATATTTTGCCAACTAAATGCCTTAGCTCTTTCATCTTTTCTTAATTTAATAACTAAAGTTTTGTCGTCTTTATATGCTTTCGCTGTAAAACCTTTTATGCCACTTACTTTGGCAGTGGGATTATCATCTACTGTAACTCCACTCGGTATTCCAAGCGTAAATACAATCTCTGAATCAGACATTACAAATTTATCATGTAATTCTTTAGCACCTTCCTCCGTAATTCCACCAATCTGCATTTTTGCCATTGCATGAGAATTAAAAAGTTTTTTAAACCAAGGTGCTCCCATAGAGAAATTAAGCTCTAATGGATCCCCTGCCTTATATTCATCTATTTTTTTTGAATCTGTACTATCCTTAGCCTTGATATCAGCTAAAACTTTTAGCTGATTAAGTGGGTCTGTAGCCTCTTTTTCAGTCAAGGTATCTACGCCTACTTTAAATTTAAATGGGTTATACATACCATCCAAAATTTTAAAAGTTTGTTGCAAATATATATTTTCTCCTGGATTATCCTTAAACATAAATCTATCTGCTCGAGTAAATCCACCCCAATTAGGAATAATCCCAAAGTTATAAAACTCATATCCACCAAACGAACTAAAATCTATATGTCTTGCGTGTGGATTTATATCTGTCTCACTAGGTTTACGCAAATATTTAGGAATAGCAATTTTAAAATGCGAAATTTTGTAATTATCATCAGATTCAATAGTTTCTACATCAACTGCCTGAAGATTAGACCAATAATTTCCACGTATCACTTCACTCATTTTGTTAGTATAAGTATCTGTATCAGCATCATAATCTGCAAAATACATAGATGTTTCTCCATACGGAGTAGTACTGCTATAACCTAAAACGTTTGTCGAAGAAACAAAAGATAATATTAAGGCTCCTCCAACAGATATTATTTTTTTTGGCTTATTTTTTAATATACCCATTTTTACCCCCTCGGATTTAAAACGTCAAGACTTATTTCTGGGGATGTAATAGATACTATTGGAGTTTTAATTGATAAAAAACCAAACTTATACAAGTTACACTCACCAGAACCCTTTATACTTCCAAGCATACTTGGAGAACTTTCATCGGCATCTACTGTATATGGAATAGATATATCTATAGTTTTTCCTGTTTTATTCCTTTCAGATTCCACTAGTTTAAAGAAACCTTCATAATCATTCCAATTTCCTAAATAAAATGTAAATGTTACAGAATGATCTTTTATGTCGGTTTCAATTTTACTAATTGTACTTGTATTTTTTGTAGCAGTTACTTTATCTCTGTCAACAGTTATATTTTCAGGAAATCTTACAGTGTAACTGCACGTTGGAAAAGAATCCTTCGTTGAGCCAAACATAACAATATTTCTCCAATATCCACTGAAAGATTTTTTGTCATAAAGTTTATCCTTATACAAAGTGTATGCACCCTCAAATAAATCTCCTGCCTCAACAGAACCAGAAACTTCCCCTTTATATTTATTTGTGGTACCTTCCTGCAATTCAAGTGGCTTATTAGATACTGTTTTACTTATATCAACAGTACCACTAACCTTACTGTTTAAGCCTGATATTTTTGCAGTCAAATTACTATCTACAAGGTATTTCAAATTACCATCCTCTGCAAATACACTTGATGTACTAGCAAATACACCTACTAGCATTACTAGAGCCATAACTAGACTCGACAATTTTTTTACTAGATTTCTCATAATTAAATCCTCCTTAAATTAAAATAAATATTATTAAAATGATATTAGCTGTTTATATTAGCCTATATTCATCTATAAACTATATTTTAAGACTAAATATATATTACAAATATATATTTATATTTTTTATTAGTAATGATAACGATTTCAGATCTTTCCAACTCAAGCATATACCTCTTTCTATTATTTGTCAATACTTTAATTGTATCATTCGAAAAATTTTTCTATGTGTTAATTCGCAAAGTAAATTCTAGTAAATCCTTGAAAGTAGAATTTAACATAAAAAATATATTATGGTAGAATTTAATATGAAAAGTTAATAAAATTTTTAAAGGAGTGTCAACTATGAAAAACAAACATCTTACTTACGAAGAAAGGCATGGGATAGAAAACATGCTAGCAAAAGGTAATTCCATCTCCCAAATCACAGCTCATCTTATCTAAAACCGGTGCTTTATTATGTATAGTTAAAGAAAAAGTTATTTCCTTATCCAAAATTATCTGTCTATAAAATAAAAAACAGGTATCCTTCTCTCTTAGATACCTGTCATTCTAAATTACTTAACTGTTCCTAGCCTCTGAATATCTCTACCCATAACAAGGTCATTAAACCTCTGGTTCTTCATCATCATCTTAAACAATACAACTCCTAGACCAGTAACTATAATCAGCTCAGACAAGAATATCTGACCTGCAATGGCAAAATATGCTGCTGGTTCCTTAGTCACTATAACTATCTCCGCTGCTATTATAAAGGCTGAAAAGGCCGGCATAAGTGATGCTATCCATATGTTCTTTATCTTTGACATGGCTGTAACTGCACAGAATGTAGCAAATGTACCCACTACTATGTCTATCATACCTAGTGATGATATGATATTAGATAGGGCGCAACCCACTGTAAGACCAACTACATACTGAGGATTGAAAAATGCCAATAGGGTCATTACCTCAGATAACCTAAACTGGATTGGACCGTAAGATAGGGCTGGTATGGCCCATGTTAATACTGCATACAAGGCTGCAACTATGGCCTGTCTTGTTAAATTCTGCTTACTTAAATTCATATTAAACCTCCGAAATTCTTATTCTAGAGATTCTGGGACCTAGATATGGTAGTCATATAAAAAACCGTGCCCTAAGATAGGACACGGTATAACTTACTAAAACTCATTGATTTTACTCATCATCTTAACCATATCCTTGTTTTTTAAAGAGGGTACCAAGAAAACTCTAAGGTTGATTATATGGTATTTAGATAAATTTGTCAAGCAATTAATTATTAAACTTATTATTGTTTCATTTGTTTAAATAGTAGTTATGGAATGATTATTTAAATACTATAAATATTTTTCAAATAATCAACTAATCTATTTTTATTAATATAGCCCTAACTGGTGACGCTTCTGCACCAACCAATCTAAGCGGCAAGGCCCTCAGTTCATATTCACCAATCGGAACATCCTTTAACCTCATATCTTCAATCACTCCAATTCCCGCACCCAGTATAATTGAATGGGTAGGATGGTCTTTTTTTCCTCTTTCTATACTCATGGCATCTATACCAAGAGTCTTGATACCAATATCCCTCAGATAGGCCGCTGCATCCTCTTCTATATATACAAAATTAGGATCGAATTCATCAGAGTATGAATTTCTAGTCCTGATGATAATCCTCTCTTCTGGCTGGATATCGTGTGGTTCTAGGTCTTTCTTATGGATAAACTCCTCAACTCCTGATAGGTCTATCAACCTCGCTCTTCCCATATATAGGTCAAGATCTATATCCTCCATAGTAGTTCCACCATCTATCATATGAAAGGGTGCATCTACATGGGTACCTGTATGGAGGTTCATGCACAGGCTAGATTCATTGACTGTAGTATCCTCATACCTAGTATCTATTCTCCAAGATGGCTTCTTGAAGTCCTTGTTCTTGTAGACTGCCATGTCTACTTGTATGGGTCTTGAAACGTCGTATATCTTCATCCTATACCTCCTTGCTCGAATACCAATGAGTACCAAAGCTCTCTATCATATCGTCAGCTTCCTTTGGTCCCCTAGTTCCTGGTTCATATAGGCAGATCCTACTTCCAGCCTCTTTCCACAAGTTAACAGCCTCATCTACCCACTTCCAGCTATACTCTATCTGTGGCCACTGTGAGAATAGGAAATGCTGGCCATCTGATACTGCCTTTATTAGTCTTTCATAGGCCTCTGGTGTATTGGCATGGGCATTTACATCACAAGATTGGCAAAAGTCCATGTCCACCTTTTGAGTATCATAGCTAAGACCCGGTGTCTTTATATTGAATGACAGCTTTACTCCCTCATCAGGCTGTATGTGGAAGTGTAGCCTATTGGCAAACTGGTTTTCGTTGGCCTTTTTGAAGTTAATGACAACATTAGTCTCCCTCTTGTCCAGCTTCTTACCAGTCCTGATTATGAAAGGCACTCCCTCCCACCTAGGGTTGTCTATAAATACGGCCATAGCAGCATATGTCTCCGTCTTGGATTCTGGATCTACCTTGTCCTCAGACCTATATCCGCTATATTGACCCATGACAAGGTGCTTGTCTATATTTTCCTTTGACATAGGCTTGATTGCCTGGAGTACATTCTGCTGGGCAACTGTAACTGCGTATGGTGAGACCTTTTCTGGCATCTCCATAGCAAGGATTGACAGAATCTGGAATAGGTGGTTTTGAACCATATCCCTCATGGCTCCTGACTTGTCGTAGTATCCACCCCTAGTCTCAACACCAACTTGTTCCCTGGCAGATATCTCTACAGACTCTATATAGTCCTTGTTCCAACAAGACCTAAATATCATATTGTCAAACCTTAGGGTAGTGATATTCTGGACCATTTCCTTGCCAAGGTAGTGGTCGATATGGTAGATATAGTCTCTTCCAAACATAACTTCCATATCCTTAAATAATCTTTTGGCATCTTCTAGGTTTTCCCCAAATGGTTTTTCTACTATGACCTTGGCTCTTCCCTCAGTCCACTCTTTTTGACCCAGACCCCTAGTAATAGGGTCAAAGAACCTAGGAGCTACAGCATAGTAGAACAGCATCCTGTAGTCTGAGTAGTGGCTATCGAAATACTCGAATAGGCCCTTGTACTCTTCAATATTAGATATGTCCATCTTGTAGTAATCTAGCTGGTCCTTAAATAAGTTCCACTTTTCTTCTGTATATTCAAGTCTTGAAAACTGCTTGACCCAAGGCTTTACATTTTCTATATACTCTTCCCTAGTCCAGTCTCTCCTACCAATGATTAGGACCCTCATAGGCTCCTTGCCCTCTCCAACTTGATTGAAGAGGTTGTAGACTGCTGGTACTAGCTTTCTATTTGTAAGGTCTCCTGTGCCACCGAATATGACAAGAAGATCTTTTTCTATATCGTCTTTTATATAATTTTTATACATGACTTCCTCCTATTCCCATTCGTGGTGGAAGCTACCTTCTATATCTACTCTTCTATATGTATGCGAACCAAAGTAGTCCCTCTGTGCCTGTATCATATTTGCAGACCCATTTTCACATATATAGGTATCAAAGTATGATAGGGCAGCTGCCATAGCAGGTACTGGTATAGCATTTTGCACTGCTAGAGTCACAAAGTCCCTAAGTCCCTGGATATTTTCTTCTAGTAGACCTGTAAAGTATGGGTCTAGCATAAGATTTTCTAGGTCTTTATTGTTCTTAAAGGCCTCCATCATTGGGTTAAGAAGGCTAGACCTGATAATACAACCAGCCCTAAATATCTGGGCTATAACATCATATTCCAAGTCCCAACCATAGGCTGCACCCGCTGCCTTATAAAGGGCAAATCCCTGGGCATAGGCTATAATCTTTGTAGCAAGTAGGGCCTGTCTAGCAACATCCTTTAACTCTTCTATTTCCATACCACCTAGGTTAGGCTGAGGTCTTGAAAATACATGACTTGCCTTTATCCTCTCGTCCTTTAGCATACTCATGACCCTTGCATTTAGGCCTGCTGCAAGAACTGAAGAGTCAACACCTAGTTCAACTGCCTCTAGGTTGGTCCACTTGCCTGTTCCCTTCTGTAGGGATATATCTTCTATATAGTCAAGGAGCTGACCAGACTTAGCTGTGTCATCAGCCTCTTTTAGAATATTACTTGTTATCTCTATTAGGTAGCTAGATAGCTCTCCCTTGTTCCACTGGTCAAATAGGTCTGCCTGGTCTAGGTTTGATATGCCACCTAGGTTCTTCAGTAGGAAATAAGTCTCCGCTATCTGTTCCATATCTGCATACTCTATACCATTGTGGACCATCTTTACATAATGGCCAGCACCACCAGTTCCAAGCCAAGCCGAACAAGCAAGACCGTCTTCTGCCCTTGCTGCTATAGACTCTAGATATGGCTTTATTTCCTGGTAGACTTCCTTGTCACAACCTGGCATAAGGGCTGGACCAAATCTAGCACCAGTCTCTCCACCTGATACTCCAAGTCCGACAAAGTTTAAGCCCTTTTCCTTAAGTGACCTATACCTTCTTTCACTATCCCTAAAGAAGCTGTTACCACCATCTATTATGATATCGCCCTTGTCCAAGTATGGAATTAAGGACTCTATAGTCATATCTACAGGATTTCCTGCCTTTACCATTATTATTATCTTTCTAGGCCTTTCAAGTAGTCCTACAAATTTCTCTATACTTTCAGAGCCTACCAAGTTTAGACCCTCATTTTCTCTTAATACTTCTTCTGTAACAGAATGAGTACGATTGTATATAGCCACTTCATATCCTCTAGATTCCAAGTTTAAGGCTAAGTTCTTACCCATTACTGCCATTCCTATTACACCAATATTGGCCATTTTTATTCCTCCTATTAAAATCGGTTTTTCCTTTTGTTTTCCTATTAAATTAAATACCCAAAATAGACGTCTAAAACAAAAGTTTTTATTATTTTATCACCAATTAGAATTTTTTTCAGTAAAAACTATAAAAAATAGGATAGCAAGAGAAAAAGTCTACTGCTATCCTAAATTATTCTAAACTATATTTTGTTGTATCTTATTACTTTATTCCCATTTCTGCATACTTCTCAGCTATCCTAACTAGTAGTTTAGAACCAGCTTCTAGGGCTTCTACACTTACCATTTCATTTCTTCCATGGAAGTTGATTCCACCTGCAAATAGGTTTGGACAAGGTAGTCCCATAAATGATAGTCTAGCTCCGTCTGTACCACCCCTGATAGGTATTACGTTTGGCTCTACACCTACATCCTTCATAGAGTCAACTGCTATGTCTACTACAAACATATTCTTTTCTATGATTTCCCTCATATTGTAGTAGCTGTCCTTGATCTCTACAGATATCCTATTGTCAAACTTGGCAGTTAGTTCATCTATAGTCTTCTGGAAAAATTCCTTCTTCTGCTTGAACTTGTCCATATCGTGGTCTCTGATGATATATGTCATCACAGTATCTTCAGCATTACCTGATATTTCATTTAGGTGGTAGAATCCTTCATAACCTTCAGTAGTTTCTGGTCTTTCATCCTTAGGGAAGGCTTCCATAACAGCTGCTGATATATAGATTGAGTTTATCATCTTGTTCTTTGCTGAACCTGGGTGTACGTTTCTACCCTTGATAGTCACTATTGCTGATGCTGCGTTGAAGTTTTCATATTCTAACTCACCCATTTCACCACCATCAAATGTGTAGGCATACTTAGCGCCAAATTTTTCAACGTCAAAGTGGTCTGCACCACATCCTATTTCTTCATCTGGTGTAAATCCTATCATTATGTCTCCATGCTTGATTTCTGGATGTGCAATAAGGTATTCTACACCTGTCAATATTTCAGCTATTCCAGCCTTGTCATCTGCTCCAAGTAGGGTATTACCATCTGTAACAATTACAGTCTGTCCCTTGAATCTTTCTATCTCTGGATAGTCCTTTAATGAAGTAACTATTCCCTTTTCTTCGTTAAGGACTATATCCTTACCGTCATAGTTTTCTATTATTCTTGGCTTTACATCTTTTCCAGATATATCAGGGCTAGTATCCATATGGGCAATAAAACCTATAGGACTGATTCCCTCTGTATTTGCTGGAAGTTTTGCCATTATATAGCACTTGTCATCCAAAGTCACATCTTCAAGTCCCATGTCTTCCATTTCCTTAACCAACATCTTGGCAAGATCGAATTGCTTCATAGTAGATGGCACTGTCTCAGAATATGGATCAGACTGTGTGTCAATTGATATGTAGTTCAAAAATCTAGATAAAACCTTTTCTCTCATAATAACCTCCACCTGTCAAGGCCACGCTATATATGACCCTGTTATTTTAATATTGCAATTAGATTACATAGCTTATTATAACACATATTATATAATCGTATACATAGACTGACCCTTTTTTTTATGTTAATATTAAATATATTATTATGATTCGAGGATATTTATGAAAAATTTTAAGAAAAAGCTTTTTGGGAAAATAGGTAATCAGAAAATCAACCTATATACATTTGAAAACGATAGAGGTCACTGCCTAGAGATTATGAACTATGGCGCCTGTATAAGAAAATACACAAGTCCAGACAAAGACGGCATATTCTCCAATATAGTCCTTTCACTAGATAGGCTTGAGGACTATATAGATACGCCTCCAAACTTTGGATTTGCCCTAGGTCCTGTTGCTGGTAGGATAGGCAATGCTAGTTTCAAACTGGGAGATGACTTTTACAAACTTGAGAAAAACCTAGGAGATACCCATCTTCATAGTGCCAGCACAGGTTTTAATAAAAGTGTATTTGAAGTTGAATCTGTAGACAATAATGGAATAGTTATGTTTTTGGATAGACCTCATATGACAGGAGGATACCCTGGCAACTTAAAGGCCTGGATTGAATATCGCCTAGGTGAAGATGGTAGCTTGACTATAAATTATAGGGCTAAATCCGACAAAGACACTCTTTTTAACCCAAGCAACCACAGTTACTTTAACCTAGGAGATGATACAGGCCTAGGACTAAGAGACCACGTCCTAAAGATAAGGTCCAATCACCTAGTTCCAATAGACTCACAAGGACTACCTATAGAGGACTACAATCCAACAAATTGGAACCCTGACCAAGGCCTAGCTAGGCTAAACAAGGAAATCAATAGGGGTATGGACCTTGAGGATATATTTTCCTATCCACACCCACAAATACAAGATACAAATGGACTCGACCACCCATTTTATCTGGACAAGCACCAATCTGATTCTATTGAAGAGGTTGCCTTACTTAGCCACAGAAAAACAGGACGATCTATAAGCCTAAAGACAAGCGCTCCTTGCCTAGTTGTGTATACAGCAAATGGTCCAAATCCTGGCATAAAAATAAATGGCAAACAAGCACCTCAACATATGGGTATAGCCCTAGAGACTCAGATTATGCCAGATGCCATCAATAGACCATACCTTGGCAATATAATACTTAAAAAAGACCAGGTATTTACTAGTACAACAATAATTACACCTGATACTTGTTACTAAATATTCTAACCTATCAACAGAAAAATATGATATAATATTATTTAGAGTATGTGCGCCTATAGCTCAACTGGATAGAGCTGCAGACTTCGGATCTGCGAGTTGTGGGTTCGACTCCTACTAGGCGCACTTTTATTTAAATAATTTCATGAGGTGAAATATGTACGTAATATTTAGAGACGACCTAATTAGCAGTGATGATATAAGAAAAGAAATAGAAGAAAATTCAAAATTCAGGGTTATTACAGACCTTTCAAAGGCTAGCAAGAGAGAAGACGTTATGAGCTTTAAGTTGGCAATAAAGCCAAGGGACTTAGAAATAGACAGGGCTTTTGATTGGGATGATGACTCTACTGTAGATGAATATTTTGAAAAGGCAGAGTCACTTACAAAAGACTTTCTAAAGTTCTTTCCAAAATATACTATTCAGGCATCATCTGCTTATAAGTGGGATGAAGTATACGATGAGATAAACTTGGTTCTTGTAATATCAAATATAGACCTGAAGCTCAAAAAACTAGAATTAGATATCCTTCCAAGGATGCTTAAACAAGTTGATTAATAAACCATACCCTTTTTACTCAATTATGTTGTATAAAGGGTATTTTTATTTGAATTAATTATAGCATAATTGCATTTTTCCTTATAAAAGTACCTGTATTTTCCCTTTATTATGGATATTGAATAAATACTTTCACCAATTTCACCTTAAAAAACAACTTTTTAGATCTTTTTCATAAAAACATTGTAAAATCAAATATACCTTTTGTTAAATCGAAAACAATTTCCTACACAATCCATTAGTATGGACCCTGTAACTTTTTTATATAAAGTGTCAAAAACCCTTATTTTTTAAATTTATATGCCTATAAAATATAAAAAACATAATTTTCATAAGAAAGGCTCAAAACCTTGTTATTACTAGCTTACAGCCTGTATAAAACAATTCATATAATAGACTCGTGAAAAATTTTATGTTTTTTAGCTGTCTTATTATCTTATGGTTTTTTAGTAAAACGTTACTTTTAGCATATAAAACTTAATTAAAATTAATATAAGCATATTTTTGATTAATACTATAAAATAGTCGGAATATTCGAGAGTATGATTTAAAAAAATCATGTAAAAAACCCCTTGACCTTTTTTTTAAAGGTGGTATAATGAAGTTAAGAAAAAGATAAAAAAAACACAAACATTAATTAAAAACAAAGTAATCAAGGAGGAAATCAAAATGAAAAGAAGAGAATTAGACAACATCCAGAAGGAAAACTTAAAGAACAACATACTTTACAGAATGATTATGATGGTAGGTTAATTAGCATGATAGTGACGAAAATCAAAGAATGCAGTATTTAGGGCGACAGGTAAAACTGTCGCCCTAAATCATTGTACATAAGTCATGTTCTATAGGATTTCTGTGTAATTGTCTTATCTATGTAATTTATCTATATAATAATCTTATCTAAACAAATATATTTTTCAATTTACTTGTAGCAATTTCTATCTCATCAAGCTCCATAACAGCAAAACCAATAATCACACTATCTCTTTCATAGTCTTTATTTTCCTCTATATAGTAGTCAGACAAGCCTCTTATCATAATTCCATTTTCCCTAGCCTTCCTTACAAACTCTGCTTCATCTATATTCTTAAATGACACAACCATATGTAGGCCTGCATCAGCCCCCCTACATACAAGATTGTCACATGGCTCAAGTATAGATAGTATCATCTCTCTTTTGGCCTTGTATATTTTCTTCATCCTATTTACGTGCCTGTGGTAGTAGCCCCTCCTAATAAATATATCCAGCCCTATCTGGGTCATGGTTGTCACTGGACACCTCTTGTAGGATAGCCTATCCTTGTACCTAGCCAAGAGTTGGTCTGGAAGAATCATATAGCTCACCCTTATGGCAGGACTGATTGTGCTAGAAAAGGTCCCCATATATATGACCCTATCCATATCATCCATACTCTTAAGGGCTGGTATCCTGCTACCCGTATACTTAAACTCGCCGTCATAGTCATCCTCTATTATCCAACCATCATTTTCAATAGCCCAGTCAAGGAGCTTGATCCTCCTAGCTATAGGCATTATCTTTCCAGTTGGAAATTGGTGGTTGGGAGTAACGCAGGCAATATCAACATTATTTGTAACCAAATCGTCTAGGACTATACCCTCACCATCCATACTAAGACAGGAATATGCTACCTTGTTTGTCTTGAGAAAACTTGACCACCTCTCAAAACCTGGGTTTTCAAGACCAAAGCTAACATCATCATCCCAAAGTCGAAATAGGATTTCAAACATGGCCTCTGTACCCGAACTGATAATCATATTATCTTTTTGGGCTACTATTGACCTAGTCTCATATAGGTAGTTACATATAGACTCCCTAAGTGGCTCATAGCCCATCCCTCCCACAGTATTTAGTAGGGTATCCTGGTAGGAATCTATGACCTCCCTATTTATCTTCTTCCATATTCCAAATGGAAATGACTTGTCTACACCACCATAGGAAAAATTGTACTGGTACTTGTCTTCAATTTTTTCTTTCTCTAAGCCATAGTCATAAACTTGTTCCTGTGGCAGATATTCAATATTTTTACCTATCCCCCTGCCTACAAAGCTCCCTCTCATATGCTTCAAATCATCAAGCTCTGCAACGTAGTAGCCTGACCTTTCTCTAGCCTCTATATAGCCCTCTTCTATAAGCTGAAAATAAGCTATCTCAACAGTATTGATACTTACACCCATCCTGTCTGCCATGATCCTCTTTGATGGTATTCTTGTTTTTTCAGGGTAGATATCCATCAGTATCTTTTTCCTTATTTCATGATATATCTCTTCGTATTTCTTCAAAACAACCTCCACCTATATGCAAACTATATGTAAAAATTTATAAAAACCAAAATCTGGTCCCATAAATTTAATCTATTTTGGTTCTTTTTAACCTATCAATATTATCCTATAATAAGGCTATGAGCGATACACTTTTGATAGTATTTCATCAAGTGTACCAATACACTTAATAAAGGAGAGGATATTTATTATGAGAATCACAAAAGAAGAAGTAACTAAGAAATTTATCGGTGGAGTAATCATGGACGTAACTACTCCAGAACAGGCAAGAATAGCTGAAGAAGCTGGTGCAGTTGCAGTTATGGCACTTGAAAGAATCCCAGCTGACATAAGAGTAGCTGGTGGTGTATCTAGAATGAGTGACCCTTCTATGATAAAGGAAATCATGGCTGCTGTATCTATTCCAGTTATGGCAAAGTGTAGAATAGGCCACTTTGTAGAAGCTCAGATCCTTGAATCAATCGGTATAGACTATATAGATGAATCAGAAGTATTGTCTCCTGCTGACAATATCCACCACGTTGACAAGACTAAGTTCGAAGCTCCATTTGTATGCGGTGCTAGAGACCTAGGTGAAGCCCTAAGAAGAATCCAGGAAGGTGCTGCAATGATCAGAACTAAGGGTGAGGCTGGTACTGGTGACGTTGTTCAGGCCGTATCTCACATGAGACAGATCCAGGGAGAAATCAGGATGGTGACTGCCCTAGCCGAAGATGAACTATTTGAAAAGGCTAAGGAATTCAGAGTACCATACGACCTAATCAAGTATGTACACGACAACGGTAAATTACCAGTTGTAAACTTCTCTGCTGGTGGTGTTGCAACTCCTGCAGATGCTGCCCTAATGAGACAGTTGGGTGCTGAAGGTGTATTCGTAGGTTCTGGTATATTCAAATCAGGCAACCCAGAACAGAGAGCTAAGGCAATAGTTAAGGCTGTTCAGAACTACGACAATCCTGCTATAATAGCAGAAGTATCTGAAAACCTTGGAGAAGCTATGGTTGGTATCAACGAAGACGAAATCGAAATCATCATGGCTGAAAGAGGTATATAAGTAAAATCTTCTTAACCATATAATATAATATTAAATCGGCTGACAATTCTTGTAAGCCAAAAAAACGGGGGTTACATCCTAATTGAATGTTAACCTCCGTTTTTCATTTTAGTTATATTCAGTAATTACTCTGTAAATAGTATACTTTCTTCTGTTTCAATATCGAAGAAGTGAGCCCTATTCATATCAAATGCCAATTCCAACACTTCACCTGGCTCTAGGTCTCTTCTACCATCGAACTTGGCTATTAGTTCCTGACCTGCAAACTTAAGGTAGGCAAATATCTCTGAACCCATAAGTTCTCTGATAATAACACTTGCTTTAAAGCTAGTTTCTGGAGACATATCTAGAAATACTTTCTCCTTGTGTATATCTTCTGGTCTGATACCCATTATAATAGTCTTGCCGATATATCCCTTTTCCTTTAGGTAGGCACCCTTGCCACCTGGTATAAGGATTCTTTCTTGTCCCTTAGCTAGCTTGGCTATTATATCCTTGCCTTCTTCTAGGACTTCAACTTCCATAAAGTTCATCTGAGGGCTACCTATAAAGCTAGCTACAAACTTGTTGGCTGGATTATCATATAGGACTTTTGGCTTGTTGATCTGCTGAACAACTCCGTCCTTCATTACAACTATCCTATCTCCCATTGTCATGGCCTCTACCTGGTCATGAGTTACATATATAAATGTAGCTCCAAGGTCCTTGTGTAGCTTGGATATCTCAGATCTCATCTCTGTTCTTAGCTTGGCGTCAAGGTTTGATAGGGGTTCGTCCATCAAGAATACCTTAGGGTTTCTGACTATAGACCTTCCTAGGGCAACTCTCTGTCTCTGGCCTCCTGATAGGGCTTTTGGCTTTCTATCTAGTAGGTTTTCAAGCTGTAGTATTCTAGCAGCCTCCTTTACCTTCTTGTCTATCTCATCTTTTGGCATCTTTCTTAGCTTAAGGGCAAATGACATATTTTCATAAACTGTCATGTGTGGGTATAGGGCATAGTTCTGGAAAACCATGGCTATATCTCTGTCCTTTGGTTCTACATGGTTGACTAACTTGTCATCTATAGTCAACTTACCGCTAGATATTTCTTCTAGTCCTGCAATCATCCTAAGTGTAGTAGATTTACCACAACCTGATGGACCAACTAGGACTATAAATTCCTTGTCATCTATATCTATATTTACATCTTTTACTGCATTAAATCCGTTATCATATGACTTGCATATATTTTCTAATTTTACTTTTGCCATTTGTATACCTCACTCTTATTTATCTAATATACCTAGGGTATCAAGACTAAGTTGGCTAGTAGATTCTAGCCTCAAGTCTGCATCTACCCCTATGCCCACGCTTCTCATATTGCATGCTTTCATGGCATCTACTCCTGATCTCGCATCCTCAATACCTATTGTATCCTTTATGTCTAGACCTAGTCCCCTAGCTGCTTCAATAAATATGTCTGGAGCAGGCTTGCCCTTTTCTACCTTGGCTGGGTCTGCTATAAAGTCTATCTTGTCTATCAAACCTAGCTTGTCCAAGATCATAGGGGCGTTTTTGGATACTGATGCCAATCCTATCTTAATATTATTATACCTTATTTCATTTATAAAGTCTTCTATTCCATCTAAAATATCTTCTTTTTTAAGGTCTTCTAGGAGTTTTTTGTAGTCTTCATTCTTGTCCTCTGCAAGGGCTTCTAGATCTTCTCTTGAGTACTTGTCAAGCACATTGCCATGTTCTAGTATTCTCTTTAGGGAATCCATCCTAGATACCCCCTTTAGACCTTCATTGAAATCTTCATCTATATCTATGCCTAGCCTACTTGCCAGTCTCTTCCATGCCTTATAGTGAAATTTTGCTGTATCTGTTATGACCCCATCTAGGTCAAATATAATGCCTTTTATCATATAGACCTCCTAGTAGTTCTTTAACATTATAGCCTCGTATGGTCTTAGGCTAATCTTATTTCCATCTGCTACCATATCCTTGTAGTTTGATAGGTCTAACCTGTAGTCTTCTAGCTTGTATGTATCAAGGTCAAAGTCAACTGGCTCAGAGTAGAAGTTAGCTATTATAAGTATAGACTTGTCACCAAGGTATCTTTCATAGGCGAATACCTTCTTGTTGTCCTTGTCAACCAATCTGAACTCAGCATCTGTTATCATGTCGTCATCATGCCTTTGGTCTATAAGCTTTTTGTAGAAGTAGAAGATTGAATCCTCATCAGCCAAACTCTCCTCTACATTGATTGTCTTGTAGCTAGGGTTGACCTTTAGCCAAGGCTCTCCACTTGTAAATCCACCATTTGAACTATCATTCCACTGCATAGGAGTCCTTGCATTGTCTCTTGATATCCTGTGAACTGCCTTCATAAAGTCTTCTTTTGTTGTCAACTTTCTTTCAAGAACTAGGTCCTTGTAGGCGTTTCTGATCTCAACATCCTGGTAGTCTTCTATATCAAAATCTGTATTGACCATGCCTATTTCCTGGCCCTGATATATATAAGGTGTACCCTGCATCATCTGGTAGACTAGGGCAAACATCTTAGCTGATTCTTTTCTGTACTCCTTGTCATTACCCCATCTTGATACTACCCTTGCCTGGTCATGGTTTTCTAGGTAAAGTGAGTTCCAGCCCTTATTGTATAGGGATGTCTGCCATGCTTCCAAAGTCTCCTTAAACTCAACTAAGTCTAGGTCTCTTAGGCTCCATTTACCTATTTCGCTGTCCATATTCCTGTCTAGGTCCATATGGTCAAAGGTAAATATCATATTTAGCTCATCCCTGTCCTTACCACAGAATAAAAGGGCGTTTTCAGGAGATGATCCTGGAGCCTCTCCCACTGTCATACAATCGTACTTAGAAAGAACTTCCTTATTCATTTCCTTGATATAGTCATGTAGTTTTGGACCATTTGTATGGTAGTCACCTATACCAATCTCGCCTTCTTCTAGATCATAGTCTGGGAAGTCTGTGTACTTGGATATTGAACTGATAACATCCATTCTCCATCCATCTACACCCTTGTCCATCCAAAACTTCATCATGTCCCATATTTCATTTCTTACCACTGGATTTTCCCAGTTAAGGTCTGGCTGCTTCTTTGTGAATAGGTGTAGGTAGTACTGACCTGTTGTCTCATCAAATTGCCAAGCTGGACCTGAGAAATATGATTCCCAGTTATTTTTTTCGTCTCTCCAGAAGTAGTAGTCCCTGTAAGGATTATCCTTTGACTTTTTACTCTCTACAAACCACTTGTGCTCGTCACTAGTGTGGTTGGCTACTAGGTCCATCACTATCTTTATATTCTTTTCGTGGGCCTTGTCTATAAGTTCAAACATATCTTCGTTTGTACCGAACTTTGACCATATATTTCTATAATCACTTATGTCATATCCATTGTCATCCTGAGGTGACTCGTATACTGGACTAAGCCAGATAACATCTATCCCCAATTTTTCTAGGTAGTCAAGTTTTTCTATTATACCCCTTATATCACCTAGTCCGTCTCCGTTTGAATCGTAGAAACTTCTAGGATATATCTGGTATACTACTGATTTCTTCCACCACGTCATTGTTTTACCTCACTTTTTATTAGTTATTTTTTAGCTTTACTGTATACTCTCCATCCAATGATATAGTTTCAGAGTACACCTTCATATCTAGCCTATCTCCCTCAATAAGCTTGAATACTATGTCCTCCTTGCTTACATCTACATTTATAAGCCTATCCCTATAGTTTATGTTGAAAGAGTATCCTTCCCATCCCTTTGGAACTATAGGTCTAAATGATAGGACCTCTTGGGCTGTTCTCATTCCTGCAAATCCCTGCACAACTGATAGCCAGCTACCTGACATAGACGTGATATGTAGTCCGTCATCTGTATCTGAGTTGTAGTTGTCAAGGTCTAGCCTAGCAGTCCTCTCATACATATTGACCGCCTTGTCTCCAAGTCCTATCTCGCAGGCAAGTATGGAGTGGATACAAGCAGATAGACTTGATTCATGTACTGTCATCGGCTCGTAGAACTCATAGTTTTTCTTCTTTTCTATATTTGAATACCTGTCACTAAACATATATATACCCTGTAGGACATCGGCCTGCTTTATAAAGCAAGATCTCAGTATCCTGTCCCAAGACCAGTTTTTGTTAAGTGGAAGGTTGCTAGGATCTAGATCTTCAACCTTCATAAGGTCCTTGTCTAGGAAGGTATCATGCTGGACAAACACTCCTAGTTCTTCATCAAATGGATAGTACATCTTGTCTATGATGTCTTTCCACTTGTCTAACTCATCAGCTGTCACAGCTAGGTCTTCTTTTCTATTTTCGTACTTTTTAAGCATTGAACTAGTAAATTCAAGTGTCCATGCTGCCAAAGTATTTGTGTACCAGTTGTTGTTTATATTGTTTTCATATTCATTTGGACCTGTAACCCCATGGATCATATAGACGTCTTTTTTCTTGTTGTAGTGGACCCTATCAGCCCAGAATCTACTGATACCAACTAGGACATCAAGACCATAGTCTCTTACATAGTCATAGTCACCTGTATATGTTGAGTAGTTGTATATAGCATAGGCTATAGCCCCATTTCTATGGATTTCTTCAAATGTTATCTCCCACTCATTGTGGCACTCTATACCTGTAAATGTAACCATTGGGTAAAGGGCACCCTTTAGACCCTGCTTTCTAGCATTTTCATAGGCCTGGTCTAACTGCTTGTACCTATACATAAGTAGGTTTTTGGTTACTGACTGCGGTGCTACTGATAGGTACATAGGTACTATATATGCCTCTGTATCCCAGTATGTTGCACCCCCATATTTTTCTCCAGTAAAGCCCTTAGGACCTACGTTTAATCTCATATCATCACCATAGTATGTAGAGAATAGCTGGAATATATTGTATCTTATAGCCTGCTGTAACTTGACATCACCCTTGATGATTACATCGGCCATCTTCCACCTCTTAGCCCATAGGTCTTGGTGGTCCTTTAGTAGGGAGTCAAATCCCTGACCCACTGCCTCTTCAAGGACAAGCTCTGCCTTATTGACTAGGTCTTCTTCCTTGTAGTCCCTAGAAGTAGTTACAGCTATTGTCTTGTATAGGCTGACCTCACTACCCTTTTCTAAGTCAAGGCTATAGGCTAGGCTTATAGCTTCGTCCTCTTCTAGCCTGCTAGTCTCTAGGTTTTTGTAGTCTCCATCTAGCTTGACATTCATGTAGTGGGCTAGGGAGAACCTATCCACTCCAAATGGGTTGTCTATTGTCTTTGATACCATATAGCCCCTATCGCAAGCTAGTGACTTGTCGATCACCTGCCAGAACTTTTCATCATAATTTGAATCTTCATTTCTGACGTCTGCATTTATTGAAGGGCTAAAGACTATCTTAGCATCCTTGTCTAGGGATTTTATAGTATAACTTATGGCACATATTTCCCTTTTTGCTATACTTACAAATCTCTTTACCCCTATCTCAAACTTAGCTCCATCCCTGTCTATAGTGAACTTCCTAGTCAGTAGTCCTGTCTTCATATCTAGTTCCCTATAGTAGTCAACTAAGTTTTCCTTGTTTAGGTCTAGGTCCATACCATCTATTTGTAGGCCTATGCCTGTAAAGTTTGGTGAATTTATCATCTTTCCAAAGTAGTCTGGATAGCCGTTTTTCCACCAACCTACCCTAGTCTTGTCTGGAAACCATACTCCACCTACATATGTCCCCTCCAGACTATCTCCGCTATAGAACTCCTCAAAGTTGCCCCTCATACCCATATATTCGTTACCTATGGACATGATACTTTCAGACAACCTCATCTGATCCTTGTCTAGGGATTTTTCTATTATCTTAAATTCGTCGTATTCGAATCTCATATTACCTCCGTAGTTGTCATCACTGACCTTTTATTTTACAGAACCGGCTGTAACTCCCTTGATTATATGCTTTTGAGCAAAGAAGTAGAATACAATAACCGGTATTATAGCTAGTGTAAGACCCGCTAGAGCAAGGTGCCACTGCTTTGTATATTCTCCAAAGAAGAAGAACATCTTAAGTGGAATAGTCTCTGAACCTATCTTGTTGATTACAAGAGATGGTAGCAGGTAGTCATTCCATATCCATATAGTGTTTAGGATTGCAACTGTCACTGTTATAGGCTTTAGGATTGGGAATATTATATACCAGAATACCTGGAACCTATTGCAACCATCTATTATAGCTGCTTCATCAAGTGACTTTGGTATACCTGTAATTGTTCCATGGTATAAGAATATCGCCATAGAAGACCCAAATCCTAGATAAAGGAATACTATTCCCGGCCTATTTAGCATACCTAGTTTTCCAAAGAAAGATACTAGAGGTATCATTACTGCCTGGAAAGGTATTAGCATAGCAGCTACAAATATAAAGAATACCACTGCACTCACCTTTGACTTTACCCTTGCTAGGGCGTAAGCAGCCATAGATGAAAATACTATTATTATTAGAACACTTATTACTGTTATTACAATAGAATTTGTAAAAGTTTGTACAAAACTTAGGTTGTCAGCTGCCTGAGTGTAGTTTTCTAAATGGAATCCTCCAGGCATCTTGATAGGTGATTCAAATATTTCTTTTTTAGTCTTAAAAGAGTTTGCCAGCATCAAATAAAAAGGACTAAGCCAAAGTATGCTGAGTATTGTACCTAGAATTACTAGTATTATATTTTTCTTTTTTGTAGTACTCATTACATCTCTACCTCCTTCTTCTTGTTGTAGTAGACCTGAGTCAATGATATAACTGCAATTATTACAAAGAATACAAGGGCCTTAGACTGGGCATATGCCATCTTATTCTCCAAGAATGCAGTATTGTATATATTCATGGCTACCATCTGTGTTGAGTTAAATGGAGCCCCTCCTGTAAGTGACAAGTTCTGGTCGTATAACTTAAATGAGTTTGATAGTGTAAGGAACATACTTACAGTAAAGGCTGGTGCAACTAGAGGGAATATTATATGTCTAAACCTCTGCATTACATTAGCTCCATCTATCTGGGCTGCTTCTACCAACTCTTCGGGTATTGACTCTAGGTGGGCTATGTAGATTATCATTATATAACCTGACATCTGCCATGCTGTAAGTATTACTAGACCCCAAAAACCAGTCCTAGTAGTAGATAGCCATCCCTGAAGTGCTTCAGTACCGACAGCCTGACCTATAGCATCAAACCCCTGTATAAATACGAACTGCCATATAAATCCTAGGATCAGACCACCTATTAGGTTTGGCATAAAGAATACCGTCCTCATCAAGTTGCTACCCTTGATCTTCTGAGTAACCAATAAGGCAAGACCAAGACCTATAGCATTTATTAAAACAATTGATACAACAGCAAACTTAGTAGTGAACCAAAGAGAATTTCTAAAACCTTCATCACCAAGCAACTGTATATAGTTTGTAACTCCCGCAAATTGAGGTGTATTTATCCCGTCCCAGTTTGTAAATGAGTAATAAACTCCATACAATAGTGGAATAACAACCACCATGAACAGTGCTATTAATACCGGTGCCAAAAACAACCAGAAAAATATACCGTTTTTTCCTAACTTCTTATTCATAATAGCCTCCTATTTTATAAAAAAGGCGCTGCCTAGTTGAAATCACCAAGCAGCACCTAAATCTAAATCTTTATTACTGTCTAGCCTGTCCCCAAGCCTTCTGTGAAGTCTTGACTATATCATCCCAACTAGCCTGACCACTTACGTATCTCTGTATTTCTGAACCTAGAGTTTTCTGACCCCAGCTTGATGGATATCCCATGAATACCCAGTTAATTGTATTTCCATCTTTTGCATACTTGTATATTTCCTGAGATAGTGGATCACTGATCTTAGATTCATCAAATCCCTTGTATGCAGGTATGAACTTGAACTGAGTTAGAACATATTCTTTACCCTTGTCTGAAGAGTATACCCAGTTTATAAAGTCCTTAGCAGCCTTCTTTGTAGCATCATCCTTTGTATTGTTTACTGCCCAGTACATTGGAACACCTACTGGCATCTTGCCTTCTGCTGCACCTTCTACTGAAATTGGTATTATACCTATGTTCTTAGCAAGTTCAGGATCTATCTGTTCAATTGAGTTGTATACCCAGTTACCCTGCTGGATCATAGCAACCTTACCCATTGAGAACAGCTTTTCAACCTGCTGTGAGTAGTCAAGGCTTGCTGTTGGCTGTACTGAGTACTTGTTCTGCATATCAAGTACATCCTTGAACTGCTTGCCATACTTAAATTCTACATTCTTAGCTGTAAATGCCTTATTTATATCTCCTCCAAATTCTGGTGATAGGAATACATTTGATAAGTGTAGTCCTGTTACCCAGTCTTCCTTAGCTGGTAGAGCAAATACTGCATCTAAGCCTAGTTCTTTCTTCTTTGAATCAAGAGTCTTAACAGCTTCCATCAACTTAGCATGAGTGTTTAGGTCCTCAGCCTTGATTCCAGCCTTCTTAAATATCTCCTTGTTGTATATAAATCCGTAACCTTCCTGGTTGAATGGAAGACCATAGACCTTCTTGTCAACTGTTACAGCATCAAGAGTCTTTGGAAGGGCTTGCTTAGCTATTGCAACATCGCTTAGGTCTTCTAACTTTGTCTGCCAGTCCTTAACGTCCTGAGGTCCACCTATGTTGAATATAGCTGGCTCATTTCCTGAAGAGAACTTAGACTTTAGGGCAGCACCGTAGTCACCACCACCACCAACAGTTGTTATGTTGATCTTAACATCTGGATGTTCCTTCATATATTCCTGAGCTAACTTGTTGAACTGGTCCTTAAATTCAACCTTGAACTGGAATACATCTACAGTTGTAGCTCCTCCACCTGACTTCTGACTTGAAGAATTTCCACATCCTGCTAGTAGAGATGTTGTCATCAAAGCTACTGCAGCTAAACTTAATACTTTTTTGAATTTCATGGTTTACCTCCTTAAAATATAAGTACACTTTTTTATATATATTACATGATTTTATAATCAATAATATCCATCTTATTTACCTTTTGGCCATCTAGTATATCTATAAGCTTGTTACATGAAGCCTGGCCCATCTTCATACACTGAACATCCACATTAAATACCTTGAATCTATCGTCATATCCAAGTTGGTGCTCAGCTCCAAATGTCCCTAGGATTATATCCTTACCGTAGTTGACCTCTGTAAGATAATCAACAACACCCCTAAATATCAGGGCATCTGTTACTATCATGCCATCTATATCCTCATTGTCACTCAGTATCTTTTCTATAGACCTATAACCATTTAACTTTGTAAACTCATTTTCTTGGATCATGGTCTTGTCCTTATACAGGTTTTTCTCTTTGACAACACTCATATAACCCTTAAGCCTATCAAGTGTAACTACTGAGTTTTTGTCTCCACCTATAAAACCAATCTTCTTGCAACCATTTTCCACCAAGATCCTTGTAAGTTCTTTGCAAGCTTTGAAGTTGTCAGTGTCTACAGAGTATATATCCTTGTTTTCAAGAGAATTTCCTATAAGCACAAATGGAACCTTGTTGTCCTTGAGGTACTGTATTGACTTGTCGTTTACAATGGCCCTCATAAGAATCACTCCATCCACCTTGTTGGCACTCACCAACCTGTTTATGGCTGTTGTTTCATCCTTGTCATTGTAGACCAACATAGTATCGTATCCCCTTGAACTTGCTGTTATAGCGATCGCTCTAAGGCTCTCTTGGAAGAATGGATTCAAGAAAAAATCTTCATCCGACGGTAGAACAAGTCCTACATTCTTAGAGATTCTGTTGGCTAGGCTCCTGGCTATAGCACTAGGGTGGTAATTCAATTTTTTCATTACCTCTCTAACTTTTTTCTTAGTGTCATCACTGATATCTGGGTAATCACTTATAACCCTTGAAACAGTTGATTTTGAAACACCTGCCTCATCAGCAACCATCTTAATGGTCACTTTTTCCTTCTTTACCAAAATATCTCACCCCTTTAAAACAATAGTTTCATATTATGCAACCGGTTCCGAAAAACTTTGCACAATCTATGCAACCGGTTTCGATATTTCTTATTTATGAATATATCACATAAAAAAAGCGATTGCAATAGTTTTTTTTAAAAAACATATAAATTTTCTAATATTCAGCCTAAATGTAATTTAGCAATTGAAAAATAAACTATTATACCTTATACTATAGCTACCACTTTATACAATAGACATATTTATATTTGATATAATTCTCAGTGCATTTTTTATGCAATGCAATTTTGACATATTTCTGAGTGCATTTTTATACAATGTAATTTTTTATACAAGATATACAATGCAACTTTTGATACAAGCTATAAAAGGCAATTTTAATGCAACTTGTAGAGATACAATTTATAGAAAGGTGATTTAAGATAATGAAAAATTATATATGTTTTGATATAGGAGGAACAAGCGTAAAATACGGTATATTAAATGAAGAATCCTCTATCCTTATGAAAGACTCCTTCCCATCAGATGCTCTTGAAGTAGGCGGAATTGGTATAATAAATAATATTGTAACTAGGGTCAATGAATTGAAAAATACTTATGAATTAAATGGTGTAGCCATATCCACACATGGAATGGTAGATTCAAATAGGGGCATAGTACTTTATGCAGATGACCACCTAATTCCTAAATACAGCGGCCTAAATGTAAAGAAAAAAGTAGAGGAAGAAACTGGACTAGTATGCCATATTGAAAATGACGTCAACTCAGCTGGTTTGGGAGAACTATGGAACAGGTCTGATATAGAGAGTGAAAATGTGTCTATGCTTACCGTTGGCACAGGTATAGGATCATGCCTAATCCATAGAGGTAGACTTATCAGTGGGGACTCTATGACATCTGGAGAAATAGGTAAGATCCATATAGATGGTGGTGTCTTTGAAGATATAGCATCTACAAGTGCCCTTTGCCACAGGATAGAAGACAGGCTTGGACTTGACAGGGGTAGCGTAAATGGACAGATGATATTTGAAAAAATTGAAGAAGATGATCAGGTCTATATAGAGGAACTAGACTACATGATAGACAAGTTAGCAGTAGGTATATCAACAATGGCCTATATCTACAATCCAGGCACAATAATCCTAGGTGGAGGCATAATGGCTAGGTCAGACTACTTTGAACCTAGGCTGAACTTATCACTAAAGAAGTACCTAAACCCTATGATATTAGAAAAAACAAATATAGTATTTGCAAGCCTTAAAAATGATGCCGGTATGGTAGGTGCCCTTAAGAACTTTCTAAACCGTAGTATATAACAATTAAATAAGACCATACTAATCAAATAGGAGTACATATTATAAGCACATGAAAATAAATATGTACTCTTATTTTTACGTGTACTACCACTTATATTATCAAACTTATTTTTAATCTGGAGAGTACTTTCTAAAAATAAACACCGAAGGCGATATTTTATTTGGCCTTCGGTGTTTTAATAGGATTTTGAATCCGCTCTATTCTTATTGAAATTTTACATTATATAATTTTTGTTTTACAATTTAACTTACCTAACAATACTTGAAAGGTCTTTTTCAACTTGACTTGATACTGAGGATTCACCTCCGACTATAATTACATTTTTAATGGATTTTGTTTCTTCTATGTATTTTTTAACATCCTTATTTAATTCCCTTGCCTCTGTCAGCAAGATTGCTGCATTCTTCTTGGCAGCTAGCGGTCCAGATGATAGGACATCTGGGTAGGTTTCACCTGATGCAATTATTATTGTATCAATATCCTTATTTAATCTAGTCTTAAATGCCTTTGCCACCTCAACAGATGTTCTATACCTGTTAGAGCCAGCTAATCTAAGTTCCTCCTTGCCCTTTGGAATGAATGACTCACCACCGAACACAAAAGTATACAACTCAGAATTTATTTTACTTCCATTCTTCAATGCAACCATCAGTGGAATGGTATTTTTTTTATCGATATCATTCTGATACATAAAAGGTGTTGCTGACAGGGCATCAGCAAAATTTTCACCACTATATACGGCAAGCATATCTGTTAAATATGGATTTCCCATAATATCCTCATTAACCTTGCTAGCAACTAAAACTGATGTTTCATACCTATCCTTGCCAGCTAAATTTTTTAAGTCTATTTTTGAAAAAGTCTGTATATCATTTTTAACCCTTTTTGAAACACTTGATTCTCCGCCAACTACATAGTACTTTTGATTTCTATGACTATCTAGAGCTGAGTACAAATATGGGTTGACTGAGTTTTTTTCTGTAAGTAAAACAGGTGCCCCCATAATACTTCCAAGCAGACCTGAAGATAATGCATCTGGAAAATCTTCTCCACTGGCTATTACTATATTTTTATACTCCCCAAGAGCCACACTTACCTTATATGACGTTTCATACCTATTTTTACCAGCTATCCTGCTAACTGATAGCTTTGTTCCATTATCTACAACAATATTCCCATCACTAGACTGGATATTCACTGGAAGCTGATTGCCAACAGCAACACCCTTTCCAGATGGTAGGTTAGATATATCAATTACACTGTCGGCTAACGATGTTGAACCAAAAGATAATAACATCATTGTCGAAATTAATATAGATATTTTATTTTTAAATTTATTAATTCTCATGTCTTTCACCTCTTATATCTGACTTAATTTCATAATAGTAGTTTACTGTACTTGAATCAATCTTACTTACTCCAAATGTAACCTCACTAAAGTCTTCCTTCTGGTACACTAATAGGTTTTCTTTCTTTCTTTCTTTCTTTCTTTCTTTCTTTCTTTTAACATTTTACCATCTCCTTGATTTAAAAATAATACCTGTACAAGTATATATACTATCACCATTTAAAAAATATGTAAATGATAGTTTTTCAATGGTGATAGTATATATTTTTCTGGATTTTTTCTACCAACGCTAAAATGTGTAGAGCCAAAAATAAGTCCTCCAAATTAGTTACCTAATCGGAGGACTTTTTAATGCGCCCAGCGGGACTCGAACCCACAACCCCTTGATTCGTAGTCAAGTACTCTATCCAGTTGAGCTATGAGCACATATATAAAGAGGCGACATCCAGATTCGAACTGGAGATCAAGGAGTTGCAGTCCACTGCCTTACCACTTGGCTATGTCGCCGTAAATACAAAAAAAGTGGACCATCAGGGGCTCGAACCCTGGACACCCTGATTAAGAGTCAGGTGCTCTCCCAGCTGAGCTAATGGTCCATAATGAAATTAAAATATAGTAGCGGTAACGGGACTCGAACCTGTGACCTTTCGGGTATGAACCGAACGCTCTAGCCAACTAAGCTATACCGCCATATATGTGGTGCCTAGAGGCGGAATCGAACCACCGACACGGGGATTTTCAGTCCCCTGCTCTACCGACTGAGCTATCTAGGCATATAATGGCGGAGAGGGTGGGATTCGAACCCACGGTGCCGTTAAGCATCACTGGTTTTCAAGACCAGCTCCTTAAACCACTCGGACACCTCTCCATATATACATTTCAAAATGCTATACTTTAGATATTCAGTTTGGCTGGGGATGCGGGACTCGAACCCACGGATGCATGAGTCAAAGTCATGTGCCTTACCGACTTGGCTAATCCCCAATTATAAAAAATGAGCGCACAGGGATTCGAACCCCGGACACACGCCTTAGAAGGGCGTTGCTCTATCCAGCTGAGCTATGCACCCAAAATGAAATAAACTTGGTGCGGATGAAGGGAGTCGAACCCCCACGCCAAAGGCGCTAGATCCTAAGTCTAGTGCGTCTGCCAATTCCGCCACATCCGCGCATTATAGTTTATTTACTGGTGGAGGATGGTGGATTCGAACCACCGAAGTCGGTGACAACAGATTTACAGTCTGCCCCCTTTGGCCGCTCGGGAAATCCTCCGTGGAGCTGGTGATAGGAATCGAACCTACAACCTGCTGATTACAAGTCAGCTGCTCTACCGTTGAGCCACACCAGCATATTATTTTTTAAATGGCGACCTGGAAGGGGCTCGAACCCTCGACCTCCAGCGTGACAGGCTGGCA
>OBVS01000173.1_pt1 | contig 33678 bp, 38 predicted proteins | sample 1476211 | NCBI WGS metagenome assembly OBVS01 (sample SAMEA2580025, study PRJEB22360) | human gut metagenome | biome: human gut; feature: human-associated habitat; material: faeces | place: Denmark | collected 2008/2010 | reverse complement strand
CGGATTTTCGCCATGCCACGAAATTAGCATCATGCTAGCAAGTTAAGCGAACACTGACATGATAAATTAGTGGTTAGCTATATTTTTTTACTTTGCAACAGAACCAATTTTTATCTACCATATCTTTTTTTACGTCTATCTCATCAATTTTATTTTTTAAGTCATTACTCATTATTTTATTACTCCCCTCTAAATTTTTTCTCGTTGCAAATGAGAGATAACCAAAAAGTATCTTTTCTCATATAATTAGCAACTTTTGGAACATAGTTTATGAGACAAGTTTTGGTTTTGAAAAGTAAAAAAATATTATGATTACGTAAATCTTTTTATTATGATGTATTGAACCTAATTTTTAGCTTTTATTGTCATTAAATTCCTAAACCATATAATTTTGTTTCAAAAACATTCGTTTTTGATAATTCAAGTGATTTGTTTACCTGTATTTAAATTGAACACAGAAACTTCATATATATCTTCTATAAAGCTAATATCTTTGTTTTCAGCATTTTTATCTGATGTTAATATATGACCAACACTAATTACATTATGTTCTTTTAAATATTCCTCAACCAAATCAAATTCTTTAAATACAGCTACAACTTCAGGATATTCTAAGTCGTCAAGTAGACTATGTTCTAAAGTTATTACGAATACGATCTCTGATTCAGCGCTAATACCATTGAATAATTTCATTTTTAATTGATAAAGTTGCTCTTTACTTAGTTTTTCCATCTATGCGTTCTCCCTCGATATTTTTTTACAATTTCTTTTTGACTATAGTGATTTTTAATGTCATCTAAGTTTTACTCGTATTCAGTGTATTGCATTTTTCAACGTCCTTTATAAATTTTGATACAAAAGAAAACTGTTAGTGTCGTATTGAAATAATTAATACTTTAACACCAACTATAATCATGAAAATTGCAAGAATAGGTACGAAAATCTCCCACATAGATTGATTTCGCATAATAAAATCTTTTATATAACTCTGAAAGCTAATGAAAAATTCACTATTTGGTTTTTTAAAGGAACTATCAGTACAAACAAGTAGAATAGAATTTAATAGCAATATAATTGATAAAAGTATTGTATATTTTGAATATCTCAATTTTATCCCTCCTTATACAATCATAATATTTATTCATGTTTCCATTTATTATTGTAGTATTGTTCAAATGGTTGTTTATAACTAAACCATAGATTCTTATTGTTAGTAAATTCGCAGCATAATTCAATAAATCTGGATACTATGTAATTTGTAAAAGAAGATAATTCAATCTCGCTAGATAAAGGATCTTCTTGCTCAATGTTCCCAATTTTTCTAACACCAATGTTAAGATTTGTTGCTAGCATATCGATGGTTTTATCTTTTTCATTACCAATAGAGTGAACATCTGCTGAAAAACTCCTATATATGTGTTCATAATAATAGTCCATATTTAAATAATTAGATAATAATTCGATACTACCTATCTTTTTATTGCTTGTTAGTTTTTCCATATACCACTTTGTTATATCCTTGATTCTTTTAACTTTATTCTTTGAACTTTTAAAACTATCTATCAATGATTTTTCGAGATAGTACAATTTGCTTTCTAGATATTTTTTATTTTCTGAACTAATCTTTCCATCTTCTGAATTTTTTACTAGCACCTTAATTTTTTCATATTCATTATATAAAAAATATCTTTCAGCTCTTTTATTTGACTCTTTTTCTGATTCCAATATATATTTCAAATAGAGTAGTAATTCATATAATTTCCTAGATAGTGTTCTAGCACTACTTATAGTCACACAATTATTTATATCAATATAATCAAGGTAGAAAATATGTGCTATATCATAAACAGCTAAAAAAAGGTAATTTTCTTTGAATTTTTGTAAGTTCTTACTATTATTTAAATCTTTTGTAATATAATTTTCCACTTCATTTAATACTTTAATTACATCTTCATCTTTAAAAAATAAATTTTCCACCTTTAACCGTCCCTTTGTTTCTATTTTTATAATACATATTTTAGTCTTCATTTTTTTAAATTTATTTAATCAAAAAGAATGAGTAATTGGATGAAAATTGTAGAAGTCGTTATTTTTAATAAATTAAGGTGCCCTAAAAAAGTTATTAAGGATAACGTTATAAAAATTAAAAATTGGTAGATCTTATAAATCATAACTTGATCTCCTTTATTTTAATTAAAATAATGCTGATTTTACTATGATTAAACGTTAGATGTTATTATTGTTTGATGTATTTAAGAAATGTTTAATTTTTTTAAGTTTTTTCTCTCTTAAATGACGATAATATTCAATATCTTTTGTTCTTGTATTTTTTGAAAAAAGGTAAAAGACATCATTATTAGCATCACCTTTTACTTCTATACAATCATCACTCATTTTAACTTTTCTTTTCTTATAATTTGGAAGTACACTTTGATATACGTTTACATCTTTTTCAGGCGTATTAGAAATATCACGAAGATATATTAAAAAATTATGTTTGTATGAGTGTTTCCTATCTAAAATAGTCAATAAAATATCGCATAACATCACTGTCATAACTCCTATGTTTGTGTAACTACTAAATACACCTAATTTATCAATTGAATACTTTTGAAGATTATCCATTTCATCAAATTTAGTTTTATACATAGAGTTGTTTCTGTCAATTTCATTCACCATAGCTGTTGCAATAAAGTTACCTTCCCTTCCACTCAATTTATAATAAATTCTATTTGAATTAATCATAGTATCGTAGTGAAAGACTTGTTTATTATTTTTTGAGTCCTCGCACCACATATCTAGTGGATTTTCTGAATTATTCATCAAATACACCTCGTGTTATTCATTAGTTTTGTATAATATATCCTCAATTTCAACAGTTTTTTCTTGTAAAGTCATTTTATATCTAAATCTCATCTTTCTAATATCTTCATTACATAGGCACTCTCTTTCAAGGTCATTTAATCCTATAATCATTTCTATCCATTCAATATAAGTTTCACGTTGAACTTTTTCATTACATATTATAAATACTTTAAAGTCGTAGGTTCTTCCAAGATAACTACGACTTTTATTTATATACATTAATAAGTAAACTAATATACTGGCAAATGTTGATTTTTTCTTTAATTTTTATATTCTGAAAAATAATTTTTTAAAATCGAGCCAACGATTAAACGCTTTTTCATTTTATTAGAAGCTAAGATAATAGTAACAAAGTAACATGTTACATGTTACATGTGACTAAAGGAAATAAGGTAGGAAACGAAGAAATAGTAGATAGGAGAAGTAGTTTTGAATATAATAACAGTTGGAATTTTCAAGGGTGGTGTAGGTAAAACTACAGTAGCTACTTTGCTTTCTTATATTACATCTGAGAACTATGATGAAAAAATGCTTTTAATAGATTTTGATCCTCAGGGAAATGCTACTCAAATTATGAAAAGAACTTATCCAGAGTTTAAAAAGGAAAAAACACCTCCGTATGATTCATTTTAATATGAATTCAACGAAAGTGTTTTTATATAATTCCCACTAATTGGGGTCAGTCTAAAATGTTAGCCAAAATGCTAGCGTTTTTATGTTTTTTCTCGAAGGAACTATGCGATTAAAGGGGAGTTTAATCAGTTTACTTTTCAATTTTTAAGTTTAAATGTAAATAGTCGACTTTTAGATTAAGTAGATATTTTTGAAGTGAAATAAACAGAGAATTATAACCTAATTTCTAAATACTCTACTAAGAGAGTTAATATAAATAAAAAAATTAACCCAATGGCTCTTAGATAAGAATACTTTATTTTAAAAATATTAGATATTGTTCTACCAGTTTTTAAATTATTTCGTTGTAATCAATATTATATATATTTAAGCATTCTAACAAATAATCATTTATTATTCTCAATTCCTTTTTTTTATCTTCTCGAATTATTCTAACGGCTTCATTAGAAACTTTATAATGTTTTTTAGGATGTGCAACAATTATATATTTAACTTCTAAGTATTCATATGCTTTTTTTACAGTAATTATACTTACATTTAAATCTTTAGCTAAATTTCGTATGGAAATTAAAGTTTGGCTAGTAGAAATTTCGCCCATCATTATATCTCTTTTGATGCATTCAGCAATCTGTTTGTACTTGGGAGATTTATTTTTATTGTCAATTTGAATCATATATTATCTCCTTTTAAGTCAATGTTCACAATTTTAAATTTAATTATTAATTAAAAGGACAGGTTAGTAGGCATGATGCATCTAACTTGTCCTTTTTAATATTATTTATTAAAATAGAATAATATCAATTTATAATTATACAACCATCTTTATCTGCGGGTTTTAGTATCGCTACAATCCCTTCAATTATACCAATTACTCCTGGTATTCCAGTCCAACAAAATAAAAGATAGAGCAGTCCTAAACCAGTTTTGTTTACAAAAAACTTATGAACGCCTAAGCCTCCTAAGAAAAAAGATAAAGCGCTGTAAAGAATTTTATTCACTTTCATAATTTCACTCCTTTTATCTATTTAACAATAATTATATCACTAAATAGATGATTAAAATAATTATTAATAAATATTCATAAAATATTTTGACTATTAACAAAGTCTTTATATTTCTGATGTTTTTTATATAAGTCATTATGAGAGCCTTCTCCAGTTATACAACCGTTATCTAAAAAAATTATTTTATCTGCTTTTTTTATTGTAGCAAGTCTATGAGCTACTATTACAGTAGTTTTATTATTAGATAAACTTTCGATAGATTTTTGAATTTTTCCTTCACTCTCACTATCAAGGTTAGAAGTTGCTTCATCTAAGATTAACAAATTAGGCTTTTTTAAAAAAACTTTAGCTAAATTAATTCTTTGTTTTTGTCCTCCGGATAATTTAATTCCATTTTCTCCCACATGAGTATTATATTTTTCAGGGAAACTTTCGATAAAATCATGACAGAAAGCTTGTTTACAAGCTATTTCTAATTCTTCATAAGAAATGTGACGTTTTATACCATATATAATATTATCCTTAATAGTGCCTACCATCATTGAGTTATTTTGCATAACTAAACCAATATAATTTCTCCATTCTTGTAGATTAAAATTATAAATATCTTTACCATTTATTGTGATTTTTCCTGTAGAAGGTACATAAAAGCGTTCCAATAGATTGAGTATTGTAGTTTTCCCTGATCCAGAAGGGCCTACTATAGCAGTGATTTTATTATTTTCAATAGTAAAAGATAGATTTTTAAGTATAGTTTTACCGTTTTCATAATTAAATGTAACATTAAAAAAGTTTATATTTCCTTCTTTAGGTGGCGTTAAGCATCGATTCTTATAATTCTCTAGTGGTTCATTATAAAACTCAAATAGACGTATGCTTGCTCCTTTACTTTGTTGATAGTCAGTTATAAATAAAGAGAGATTTAAAGTTGGTTCAGTTAGTTGTAGTATATAAAAAATCATAGCTACCAAAGTTCCGGCAGATATACTTCCATTTGAAACTCGTACTCCACCGTATCCAAGAATAAATACGATAGCTATCATCATTATAACAGTAGAGATAGGATTAAGTATTGCCTTAATTTTACTTTCTTTCAAACCTAACTTATAAATTTCTCTCAAATTTTTTTTTGAATTTTCCATTTCTATTTCTTCGGATGTAGATATTTTAACTGTGCGGATATCACTTATAACTCTTGAGAGAAGAGAACTAAATTTAGCTATTTCAATTTGAGTGTTTTCTGAAATAGTACCTACAACTTTAGATAAAGGTATAACTATTAGTAAAAAAATAGGAATAATAGCAAATGAGACTAAAGTTAACCTCCAATCAAGGATTATTAAAAATATAATAGAGCCGATAAGTGTTAATATAGAACCTATTGAGGTAGGAGCTCTTTCAGAGATGAATGAATTGATAACAGAAGTATCTTCGGTAATTCTGCTCATTAATTCACCTGTTTCATTTTTATCAAAAAAAGGAATGTTGAGGTGTATTAAGTGATTCCATACTCTTTCACGTATTGAATATATAGTAGTTTCACCAATTTTACTCAATAAATATAAAGAAATACCATTAAAAAAAGAACTGAATAAGAATAGGATAATAAACAAAATAATTATATAAATATTAGTTGTAGTAAAATCGAAATTATCTATAATTTTTTTTGATAATAAAGGTATTATTAAAGATAGGACACTTGAGATTATTGTAAGAAAAATACTAATAATCATTAATTTTTTAGGCCATGCTACTTTTTTTAATAAATAAATTAACGGATTAGACATTATTAACCTCCAATATTGTATATATACAATTTATATGCTTTACTATAAAGTGAATTATATAAATATAATTCTATAATAAATTAGGAGGAAATACATTATGTTAGAAGTAAATAATCTGAGCAAAAAATATAAAAAAAGTGATACCTATTCACTTAAAGATATTTCTTTTAATATAGATAAAAGTGAAATAGTCGGCTTAATAGGAAGTAATGGAGCCGGTAAAACTACATTAATGAAAATGATAGCCAAAACGTTAAAACCTACCTCTGGAGAAATATACATACATGGAGAAAATATTTTAGAAGAAGAAAATTCTCTTAAAAATGTAAATTTTATGATAGAAGCTTCTTTTTACAAACATATTAATGCATATCAAAACATTAAATATTATTTGGAAATTAACAATCAATATGTTTCAGATGAACAAATTAAAGAAGTAATGGAATTAGTGGACTTATGGAAAGTAAGAGAAAAAAAACCTTCACAATTTTCTTTTGGAATGAAGCAGAGGTTAGGATTAGCGATGTGTCTAGCATCTGAACCAGAAATAGTTATCATGGATGAGCCATTTGTTGGTTTAGATCCCAAAGGGGTAACAATACTAATAAATAGACTAAAAGAGTGGGTTTATGAAAAAAATATGTCTATATTAATATCTAGTCATCAACTAAGTGAATTAGAGGAGATATGTAATAGATACTTATATATAGAAAATGGGGAAATTAAAAAAAGTTTTAAAAATGAAAGAAACGAAGTATTTGTTATTACTTTAAAAACAGAAATATCAAAAGAGGTTATTGAAAATTATGAAGACACAATAACTAGAGGTAATGAAATACATACTAAATTAAAAGGAGATAAACTTAATAATTTAATTAATAAACTTTCTACTCAAAATTCAATAATAAAAATGGAACGTCAAGATTATTTAAAAAAATTATTTGAGGAGGATAATAAATAATGAAAAAATTGTTTGTACCTATATTTCTTAATACAATTAAAATGAAATCAGTATGGCTATATTGGATATTTGGATTGATTCCGTTTGTAGTTATGATTGCTATGAGTATAAATTCTAATTTTTTACAAATAAGCGGTGAAAAAGGAACATTAAGTGCTCTTGAATTCTTTTCTATGGTTTTTGGGATATTACATAATTTAATTATACCTTCTATAGTATTAGCATTTATAGTTTCTAAATTATTTTATGAAGAGTTACATAGCGGTATTATATTTATGTATAAAGATATTAATAGAAATAGTATATTAAATAGCAAATGGTTATCTCTATTTTTAGTCCAATTAATTTTTTTGTTCATCTTGTTTTTAAGTTCTATAATAGTTTATTTTGTTTATTTAAAAGGATTTGATTTTTCATCTGGACAATTTCTACCCATATCCAAATATTTAGCAACAACATTAGTTCCTACACTAACATTATATTTAGTAGAAATATTAACAATTAACTTTGCGATATTATTCTCATTGTATTTGTCTACAGGTTTTACTATAGTAGCAACTTTAGTATTTTTATTTTTTATAACTATTGGATCAATGTTAAACACAGCAAAGTATGTTATTCCAACAGGTTATGATGACAGTATTACTAAATTAGGGGGAGGAATAGTAGCACTTATAAGTTTAACGATATTTTTTGTTTATTTTATAGTTACCTATATTTTTATAATTAAAAAGCATAAAAATATAGAATATTAGTGGATGGTTTTAAAAAACCGATTAATCTATTTAATTGTTAAATGTTTGTTAAAATCCATTTAAATAACTATAATTATATTGATTAATTACTAAATTTTTAATAAACTAAATGTGATTCATAAGTAATTATGAAAATTTATGTAAAGGGGATGAATTAATATGTTTAAATCTTTATTCTCATCATCTAAACCAGGATGCGTTTCTATTAAACCATTCGGTGTTGGTGTATCTTATTGCTATAAAAGCAAAAACAAACGCCATAGAACTTAATATTAGATAGCTTTAAGGAAGGTACTTTCAAGTATCTTCCTTAATTTATAGGGGAAGTAATTATGTTGTCAAAACAAAAATTTAAAGTGTTATTACATGGGATTAACATAGTAGTCTTAAGCTATATTTTATTATTTATCACTTCGATATTAGCTTTACTTATCACAAATAATATTGATTTTGATTCTATATTTCCAGAAACTAATAAGTATATCTTTTTATACACTCAAATAGCTATACCTATGATTGTATCTTTGTTTTTATGTCCGATTTTAATTGAAAAATGTGTATATAAGAATAGCTTGAAAAAATTGGGTATAAAATTATCAAAAGATAATAAAGAGATTAAAATAATTATCTATGCCGTGTGCTCTATCGTTTATATATCATTATTTTTTTTAAAAGACGTTAAAGACGTTGATGTAATATTACTATCTATTTATGTGTTTGTGCAATGTGCAGGAGAAGAAATTTTATTTAGAAGTGTATTACAAAGACGTTTGCATATAGTTTTAAAACCAATAACATCCATACTTTTAAGTACATTTATCTTTATTTTTATTTTCCATGAAGATACTTTTCTAAATAATTTATTATTTAGAACACCTATGGGAATTTTACTTAGTTTAATTTACTATAAGACAAAGTCAATCGTCCCGACCTCTATAACACATTTTGTTTATAACATGTTCTATACAATATAGGAGGAGAGGATAGGTATGAAGACAGTTATATATAATACTCTTTTAAATTTAGTTATAATAACCACATCTTTATTACTAATTTACAGCAATTCAAAACTTTCAAGTCTAAATATGTTATTGCTTTATCTGGGATCTTGTTTATTATTACCTATAATAGGTTTATTAATAAATAGTATAATGCAAAAAAAATAAATTTAATTTTGTCAAATATATATATATCTGTATTAACAGCTGTATTTTCAATAATCCCTATAGAAATATTTAAACATACAAATAAATTAAGAGAAGCAAAAAATAACATTAATGGTAATAAAATAGGAGACTCTAACTCTTCAATAACTTTAGATATTGATTTGAATTTTAATATTGGAAGTTATGTAATAGCAGCACTTATTTGGATTTTTTTAGGTACGATTTTGGGTTCAATATTTAAGTACATAAAGAAACGCTCGTAGGGAAGTGTTTTAAATTGTTATATATTCTTCAGTCATTTGTAGTTTATATATTAATGTTGAACTTGGTATCTGCGCTGCTAAAATTACTATCTTTTAATTACTTTGTATCTAACACTATGAAAATAGTTAATTACAAAATACATACACCGGTTATGACTTTTATTTTAATTATATTCGTATTGTCTGAATTATTAATCTCCATTATAATTTTGTATTCTTCTATTATTTACCTTTGCTTACTACTAATAGTGATATTATTATTTGTAATTGCAACATTATCTCTAGTTCCTAGCTTAATAAAAAAGAAACAATTTAATTGTGGTTGTTATGGTATTTATATAAAATCTAAAATAAGCAATGGAAAAATAATAGAAAATTTTGTGTATATATTATTTTTGACTGCTTATTTAATTCTTTATGAGGAGTCTAAGATTTTTTCATACACATATGTATTATCTTTTGTGTTTTTATGCATTAGAATTATATTTTTATTGAAAAAGGAAAGAAAATGAAATGAATTGGATATTTTTTATTATATTACTCTTTTCTATGATTTATATATTTATGTACATAAAAAAATTAGAAAAACTAGTTATTTCTCAAACGGGTCTCCCTTTATTAACGAAAGTTCAGAAATTACAATCATATTGTGTTAATCAAAATAATTTTTTTATTTGTCTAAGTATTCACTGTAGTATATGCGAAAAAATTATTAGGGAGTATAATAAGACTTCTAATTTGCGTAATAATGTCTTTATAATTTTTACAGAAGATAAAGCTGAAATACAGAAATATTTAAAAAGTATCGATTTTAGGCACTCTGAAAATAGAATTATTTATGAACTTACAGATGAGGATTTATTATTAGAAGTAACGCCTTTTTTGTATGAATTAAATACAAAGGGAGAAGTAATTAATAAGGCAATGATTAATAGTTATAAGGAAATAGCGTAAGTATATTGCTGTTATTTATAATTTTTAAAGCATAGTATTAATATTTAAAAACATTAATTTTTAGATTTTTTGCAAATTTAATAAATAAAAAAAATAAAAAGTGCTATTAAACTCTTTTTGTGATAAATGAATGATTAAGAAAATAGTTCATCTACAGTTGTATTAAACAATTTAGCCAATTTAAATACAATAAGAAGTGTTAATAGGATATGATATAGCATACTTTATTTTGTATACCTTACGCTGGGGGAAGTGAAAATATATTTTCTCCACCAAAAACTCATATTATTGATACGATAACGCTTAAGCTCCTTCAACGAAGATTGGAATGACTAAAGTAATTAAAGCGCTTAAACTTATCCCTAACTGTCATTGTACATCTAAATATCTCAATAACCTTATTGAACAAGACCATTGTCATATTAATCTTAACTCCATTTATATTTTCATACTTATTTTGATATATCATTTGATTTTTACGATTATTATTGAGAAAAAGCAGTGTAGAAAAGAGAGGACATATATTCCCTCTCTTTTCTTATATCATTATTAAATTAGACGCTGTGAGAAACTCTCATTTACATCGAATATCGTTTATTAAACATAGAAATATAGCTATTCATTATCATGTTTAATTCTATATACCGTTTGTCTTGTGATATTAACTTCTTTCGCAATCTTACTAATCGCTTTACCTTGCTCTAATATTTCTACAACTTTATGATAGATAATGCGTTTCTGCAGATCTTTTGCATTAGAAGAATATAATAAAGGGCGTCCTTTGTATGAAACTTTTTTCTTTCGCAACTTGAATACCTTGTGCTTGTCTACGTTTACTTTCATTCCTTTCTTGTTCTGAAACCATCGCTAAGATTTGAACGATTAAATCTTTCATAAACTTATCCAGTAACGGATTACCAATAACTTCATTCATCATAGGTAAGCTTGTAATCATTAGCTGTACGTCTTTTTCTTTTAAATAATTTACAGTTTCAATAATTTCATCATAATTACGTCCTAAACAATCGATAGATTTCACAACGAATCGATCTTCCATTCTCACAAAGTTAAGTACTTCTTGAAATATAGGTCTATTCTCAATAGATTTTGGCCGATGGATGATACTCTTGCATAGTCTATATCATTCATCTTCACCCCACAATTAATATACACCCTAATCGTACGTTTAAGTTGCTATAAATTCAACAACACTCTTTGTATGATTAGGATGTGCCATAATCATACAAAATAATATAAATAGATATTCCAAAATATTATTTTGCTCATAAAAAGTAGTGTATAAAATAAGAGAGATTGTTAAAATGATTAGTATACTAAATGTTTTATGAAAGAGGAGTTGTACCTTGAAAAAAATTGATTTTCATATTCATACTAAAAAAACTGTTTCAGACGAAAATATTGATTTTAATTTTTCATTAGACGTTCTTAAAAAATATATAGAAACCAATGACTTAGATGGAATAGCTATTACTAATCATAATCATTTTGATTTAGATCAGTTTATTGAGATCAATAAAAATATTAGCATTAATTGCTTTCCGGGTATTGAAGTTAATCTAGTCAATGGACATATGTTATTAATCACACCTGAGGAGTACATAGAACAATTATCTTCTTGTTCTGAAAGATTATCTTCATATATAAAAGACAAAAATGACTATATTAACTTAGACGACTTTATTAAAATTTTTGGTAAAAAATTTTTGAAAGATTCACTATTAATCCCTCACTACGATAAAAAACCAAAAATTGATCAAGGTACTATAAATAAATTAGATGCGATATCAAGTATAAAGTGGGGAGAAGTTAATAGTCATAAGAAATTTTCTTATAACAAAAAAGATGAAATGAAGTTAACACCTCTAATATTTAGTGATATAAGAATAAATGATACATTAAATCATTTAGAAGTTAATAAACACACTTATATTCACACTAATACATTAACTATATCTTCTATAAAGCGAGCTTTAATGAATAAAAGTAATGTGAGCAGTAATATAGATGAAACTAGAGGTATCATCCATATGCCTAATGGATTAACTATATCTACAAGACTAAATGTAGTAGTTGGAGCAAGAGCATCTGGGAAAACCACACTCTTAGAAACATTAATAAATGATTATCATATAGATGCTAAATATATTAAGCAATTTGAATTAGTATCTGATAATGAAGAAAGTAATTTTCATAGCAGACTTCAAAAATCATACAGCCAAGAAACAAAGGATTATTTAAAACCTTTAGAAGATATTGTGGCAAATATAAAGGAAATTGACATAAAGCAAAGTCTTAGTAATTTATCTTCTTATATAACTTCGTTGCTTTCTTACGCAGAATACAAAAATAAAATGGACATTTATTCTAAAGCTAAATTGTTTAATGAAAAAGAATTAAAATTACCAGATACTAAAAATTTAAAAAACGCAATATCCAATGTTGAATCATTAATAAATAATCAAAAATATAACTATATTATTAATCAGGTTCTAGGAGTAAATAAATTAAAAGAATTATCTGTTGCATTACATACAGAACTTAGAAAATTAAAAAAAGAAGCATCTCTCGCACAATTAACAAATAACATAACAGAGATTATACAAAAAAAATTAACAACAAAATCTTCTACGCCTTCTGTCAAACGCACTAATTTATATGATATCGCTAAAGATATCCAACGTGTTAAAAGGTTTAATACTTTAGTAAATGGTATGAAAAAAGAAAAAAAAATAAAAACTATTAAACTTCAAAATTTTTATAAAAGATCAATTAGAAAACCATTTAAAGGAGCACAAGAAATAAAATCACTTGCAAAATCTAAAGATAAATTTTCAGAAGCTTTTAATAAATACGACGATCCGTATGCTTATTTATGCGCACTTAAAGAAATTCCTTCAATTAATGTTACTGATCTTCACAAATTTTTTGTAAAAATTGATCACTCTATTGTTAACTATTCAGGACAAAAAATATCAGGAGGGCAAAGAACAGAATTTATTTTTCTTCAAAAAATACAAAACGCTTTAGATTATGATTATTTAATAATAGATGAACCTGAAGGTTCTTTTGATAACATATTTTTGAAAGAAAGTATAAACCAATATATTCAAGATGTTTCTAATAAGATTACAGTAATAATGACTACTCATAATAGTACTTTAGGAACATCGATAAACCCAGACTACCTTATATATTGCACAAAGAATAATGAAAATGATTTTGATGTATTTTATGGTTATCCAAATGATGAGTTTTTAAAAAATAAAAATAATATTACTGTTTCAAATAAGCAAGTACAATTAGATTATTTTGAGGCAGGTGAAAAAACCTACTATGAAAGGAACAAATTCTATGAAACTTTTAACAATTGATAAAAATTGCGCTCATTTTTTAGACTTAAATAAGGATGAATATAGAAACATTACTGAAATAACTTCAAATGATATTTATAAGTTACTAGAAGTAATATTAGAGTCAAATGTAACTATGGACAACTATGAAGATAAAAAAATTGATAACCCCGCCGAAGAAATAATTTACTCTAATATTTATAATCAATTTAAAGAAATAATAGAAGATAAAACAAATATTATTGATTCTATTAACGAAGAGTATAAATTAGCTGAAGAAAAATACAAATAGTATATTTCAGAATTTTGCATTCCTACCCTATATGATGCTATACTGTATTTAACAAAGAGAGTTCCATAGGTACACCAATCCCCTCACTATTTCCGGTAGTGAGGGGATTTTTTGGTGCAGCTATGTCGCCTTATTACTTGTTACGATTGTTTAGCCAAAACGTGAAAATCGCAACGATGCATCCTGAAATCACAGGTGCAATTATACTAACAAAGAGAATTGCCATAGGTCTCACCTCCTTCCATAGTAATTTCGCCTATGGAAGTTAAGGCGACTTCATTATTATATCATCTGTAAACATGTAAGCATATGCACTCCGATAAGTTGAATTATGTATTCTTTTCTATTTTTCTGTTGCTTTGTATTTTTTCAAATTCTTTTATATAGTTCGAAATCATTGCTGAAGTAATGTTTATATATCCTTTTTCAAGTTTTATTTTGGGATAAATAATTGTATAGCAAAGACAGAATACCTACTAAAAGGCCTACAATGGTTGCTATATTACTAAGTATGCTCAGCATATACTTTTTCTCCTGTTAATAATGTTATACGTTATACTTTTCAAATTTCTGCTTTAAATATTTTATTTGCTTTTCTTTCAACTTTCCAAATTTAAAATTTTTCATTCTATTTTTTAGTACATTATATAAATTTTCTTTCTGATTCACTCCAATTATCCCATTATTTTTATCTGATCCATCAATAAAATGATATTTATCATTGTGATAATTAAAGTATATAATACTATTTATAAAATATTTTTTATCTAAAAAATCATTTAATATCTTCATCGTTTTATATATCTGCTTATAAGGATTACCATTATTTTGATATGTTATTTCTCCGTTTTCATTTAATTTCAAAACAAAAGTTTGATGCTCATTTTCATCTTGTTTATAAAAAATATATCGATTCAATAATTTATGCTTAGTACCTCTTAAACTTTCTTTAGATATATTGTAATATATATCACCTTCCCAATATTTTGTTTCAAATATATAAATACCATAATCGCAAATAACCATATGATCTATTTGTCTAGGTTCGTTTAAATCATATAAAAAAAGATTATCGAACTTTATAAAATAATTGAGATTAACTTCTTCTTTCAACTGTTCAAAAATTTCTTGTAATTCCTTAGCAGCTTTGATTTCACCTATGTTTTTATCAAATATATGACCTGAACGATAACTTTCTTTTAAGTTTTGGTTTTCTTTACATACATCTTCATATTTTTGAGTTAGCTTGTTATAGCGAACCGATAAATCTTTATTTTGACTTTTATGCCTATCAATATTTAAAATTAGCGCTTGCTCATTTTCCTCCTTCAATTTAATATTATCAATGCTCTTTTTATAAAAATAAATTACTAAACAAAATAAGATAATAGAACATAATAACAAAGCGATAATCATCATACCCCACCCCTTAATTATTTATATCAATGCCTTTATAAAGTTTTATTACAAAGTTAATTTTATAGTATATATTTTAACAAAAAAGGAGCGTTCTCTATGAATTATTTTAGATATAAGCAATTTGATAAAGACGTAATCACTGTAGCGTTAGTTACTGTGACATATCTGAAATATTAAATGAACATGTTATTAACGTTTATCATTCAATGATCTATCGTTGGGTTCAAGAATATAATCTTACTTTGTATCAAATTTGGAAGAAAAAGTACATTCAATTACAGCAATTGGGCATTTCAAAAATAAAATTACCTCTTTAAAAATAGGGAGCTTTTGACTAACATTTAAAAAATTCATCAAAATTTATTTTGTGTTTCTTCTTCAATTTTATCAATTACTTGATAATTAATTTCTTGTTTTTTACTTTCTGTTAAACCAAAAGTTCACTCGTTAAATACTCTCTTTATTCCAAATATAAAAATGTCCTGTCAAACCACCTTCTTTTAGGAAATACAATTTGGCATGCTTTCCTTTCTATTTTATTTCTTTAGACAGTCTCAAATAAATAATACTTTGCATTTCATTTAACATTTTATAGTTAATTAAAATAGTCTTGATACTCACTAAAATAATTAGTTATTTCAATAAATTCTTTGCTACAAACTTAATATTACAATTAGGTTTTCTCATTATTACTTTTAACTGTATCTAGAAAATCATCTCCCCAATTTTTTTGTCCATGTTTCTTTATTTGGAGAAAAATACGCAGTCTTTTTGTTTTTTACAAATTTATATTTTGTTTCAAAATCATTTATTTCATTTGATTTACTATTATGAGCATCCTTTAACTCTCCACCTATAATATGATAAATTTTTTCAATTGTTAGCATAATCACTACCTACCCTTTGAACGCCTTTTGGTACTGTACATATCCTGATAGATAATGCTCAATATCATCAATACGGACACGATAACCATGGTGTTTAATAAAGAAACTTCCTAAAATTCTAGATGGATTTTTAAAGTACATTGCAGTTTCAGGGTAAAAGAAGCCTACTCTTTGATAATCTGCTCTAATATCAATAACTTCTTTTAAATATTCCTCATCTATCAAATGATTTACTAATTCCCCATAACCAGTTTCTTTGGCTTTTTGTACTAATCTATAAGTAGCCATTAACATTTCCAAGAATGTTGGGAAAGTAGTTTCACGATTTTTAATATAATCTAGATACGTATTCACATTTTTTATACCAAATTCAAAATATTTTTCTTGAGGGGTAATTTGAATTAATTCATTTGTACAATAACCTAGCCAATGATCATGATATTGCCAATATTTCTTCTTAAGGAAACGATCCATTAAATTTTCTACAGTTTTCAACCATACTTTATTATTATCTCTTTGATATAGTCTCAACAATGCAAGCGCAGCTTCGCCATCATAATAAATAATTCTGAATTTCTCTTTTACGCTTAAATCAGGATAATTCAATAAGTGCGTCGTTTCATACGTATCTTCATCAATCATTGAAAGAATACCTTTCGCTACTTTTTGAGCAGCTTCAAGATATTTAGGATTATTCTCATGTTTTAAATATTCACATATAGCGAATATAAATGAAGCATTTTGTCCTAATTTAATTTCATTAGCGTCTTCCGTATCATCATAGATATATGCTTTATCTTCAACTTCAAGTAATTGATTTGAAATAACATAATCAATTGCCTTTTCAACGGGTTGTAAACTTTTGCCTAAATAAGCTAATCCTTCTATCAAAGCATATGTAGAAGATGAATGTCTTAAAATATTATAAAATCCAATTTCATTATCAAAATGTGGGAAATATCCATAAATATACTTACCATTATCTAACAACATATTCTGTAAAAAATTAGTGCTAATTTCAATTAATTGATCAATTTCATTCTCTAAATGATCTACTTTTCTTAAACCTTTTCTATAACCATTGCTGTATAGTTCATATACTTTCTCATTACCTATGAAGAAACCATGTGTATAAAATTTAACAACTTCTTTTTCATTATAAAATTCACTAGAAAATGCCTTTTTATTAGTCGTATATTTACGTAAATAATTATTAATATTTTTTTCAGAAAGAAATAATTCTTTAGTAGAATTATCTGGTCGAACAAAAGCATTCGCATTAATTTCTTCAGGTAACACTGCTAAATTCCATTGACTATCAAATGCTATACCAAAATCCACATAATTACGTCTTGTATTAATCAATTCTTTTCTTAATTCTTTAAATAGAACTTTTTCTGTTGACGTAACAATATCTAATTTAATCCACTCTGGAAACTGACCTGTCCTCTTTTTAAATTTAAGTGCTAATTTCGAAATATCTTGCTTAAGATAATTAGTTTTTTTGATTAATTTAACTTGGGCTTTGATGTTAGGTTTACCCAAACTTATAAAAACATAATTATTAATTTCACTTTTATTATTTACTTCGGTTAATAATTTATCTAATTTATAGTCAAAATCCATAGTTTTCTCCTTATTAATTCTATTTATATCAATCTATATCATAGTATTTAAAAGAAAACCAGGCCATAGAAGGCCTGGTTTTAATTTTCATTGCGCAAATATAAAGACTACTTATTATTTTTCTTCATTATTTTTGTTTTTACGACGGCTGCCCGCTAAGAATAGTCCTCCAAGTGCAGCAAATAATGAACCAAATAATGTGCCATTATTTTGAGTGTTATTACCAGTATCAGGTAATTCGTTATCATTTGATTTATCTGCTTTGTCATTATGATCTTTGTCTGCATCTGAGTCAGCATCTGCATCTGAGTCAGCATCTGCATCTGAGTCTGCGTCTGCATCTGAGTCAGCATCTGCATCTGAGTCTGCGTCTGCATCTGAGTCTGCGTCTGCATCTGAATCAGCATCCGCATCTGAATCAGCATCCGCATCTGAGTCTGCATCTGCATCTGAGTCAGCATCTGCATCTGAGTCTGCGTCTGCATCTGAGTCTGCATCTGCATCTGAGTCTGCGTCTGCATCTGAGTCTGCGTCTGCATCTGAATCAGCATCCGCATCTGAATCAGCATCCGCATCTGAGTCTGCATCTGCATCTGAGTCAGCATCTGCATCTGAGTCTGCGTCTGCATCTGAATCAGCATCCGCATCTGAGTCTGCATCTGCATCTGAGTCAGCATCTGCATCTGAATCAGCATCCGCATCTGAGTCTGCATCTGAGTCTGCATCTGAGTCTGCGTCGCTGTCTTCATCGAAGTATCCATTATCAATGCTAAAGTCATCATGATCAGTGATAGTTACATGTACTTCTTCACCATCAGCATCTTTGTTTTCATCACTACCTGAATTTGTAGTAGTTTGAGTTAAACCTTCTGGTTTTTCAAAATGTACTATATAGTCACCACTATCTAAATTATCAAAACGATAATTACCATTTTCATCTGTTGTTGTTGTTTTTAATACGTTACCGTTCTTATCTTTTAGTGTAACTGTTACACCTTGAATTCCTTTTTCATCAGAATCTTGAACACCGTCTTTGTTAGTGTCTTTCCATACATAGTCCCCAAGGCTATATTTAGGTGTTTCATAAAAACCTGTATCAACAGTCATATTGTCAGCATTATTAATGGTACCTTTGGCTACCACTACATTACTATCTCCATCTTTTTGACCATCCGAATCAATAGTATCATTATCAATTGTATTTGATGGCGATGGAGTGTAATTATTAGGAATAACAAATTCAACATTATATGTTCCATTTTGTAAGTTATTAAACTGATAATGTCCTGTATCATCTGTGGTTGCACGTTGTAATTCTTTGTTATTACTATCTTTAAGAATGACGTAAACACCTGGAATACCTTTTTCGTCATCATTTTGGATACCATCTTTGTTTTTATCTAACCATACATAATCTCCAAGACTGTATGTTGGGTTATCTCCTTGTGCTGTTGAAGAACCATTAATATAACTGACGGTTGTACTTTTAGTGCCTGTTGGGTATCTTGATTCTTGGTTACCATAACGTGTTAATTCATAATTTGTAGTAACATTGCCAGTACCTGATGGTTTAACCGCTTGAGTAATAATATAACGTTTTCCTTTGTTCATATTACTACGGTTAAGATCTATATCTACTCTAGTATTATTAAGGCTATATTTAGGTGTAAATTCACTAGTTACATCTTTAACTGCAGATCCGTTTAAATTCGGATTAAAGCTATCAACTAAAACATTATCATCTAATACTTCATACACTTTTATTTCATTAGGTATAAAATTACCGTTTTGAACTGTTGAGAAATATTTTGCATCATAAATTCTATTCCCAGGTTGATTTAAATAAACAACTTCATTATGTTTATTATTTACATTATCAACATTTGCTACTGCTGCACTTGTAAGATGGTCTTTATGATTACCATAATCTACTACAAAGTTTTCTCTAACTTCTTGGTTAGCGATGGTAACATCCATAGGATAACTTTGTTTATCTTTAGTTACTGTCTCTCTTTTTGGTGTTGCTAAAAGATTAAAGCTACCTGTAATGTTTTGATATTGGTCTACATAATTAGTAAAAGTGTATGTAGTTGTATTTGTATTTTCATCATAAATACCGTTTGCTACAATTGAACCTTCCTTACTACGTAGTTGTGTATTTTTAGCTGGAAGTTCTAAAGCACCAGGTCTAATGTAATCACCATATTTTATAGTGAATGTATCTCCTTCTTTAATACTATTATCCAGTTCGTAATCAGCAGATAATCTTAATTGCTCATTACTTGTTGGCCAAACCGTATTATCATCATGTTGATTATTCTTCTTGTTAAGTGTCAAACTAGCATTTTTGATATTAATTTTATCATTAACATTTTGACCTGATGTTGCAGTTGCCAACATTCTAAGTTTAGATACTGGACTTAATGAATTATTTTTATTTCTAACATTAGTTGTTAAAGGTTCAATAGCTGATAATGTTTGTAAACCATAGTCATTATTGTTAGACTCATTTACTAATGCAGCTCGTAAAATTTCGTTATTTAATTCTTCTTTAGATAAATTTTTTAAATCACTATTATTTTTAATTGAAGTTTCAATATTAGAAATATCATTTTGATTAATATTCAGTTCATTTATAGTTTGTTTTGCATAGTCGATTTTTTCGTCGATTGTGCTATTTTTATCCATGTCTAGTAACTGTTTACTCTTATTATTTATCTCTTGTGGCTCTTCAGCTGTTGTTGCTTCTTCTTTAGTTGCTGGCTCTTCAACTGTTGTTGCTTCCTCTTTAGTTGCTGGCTCTTCAGCTGTTGTTGCTTCTTCTTTAGTTGCTGGCTCTTCAACTGTTGTTGCTTCCTCTTTAGTTGCTGGCTCTTCAGCTGTTGTTGCTTCTTCTTTAGTTGCTGGCTCTTCAGCTGTTGCTACCTTTTCTTTAGTTGGTGAGTCGATTTTTTCTGCTGCTTCAGCTTCATTACTAACTCCTAAAAACAAAGTAGCTCCAACTAAAATAGAAGCTGTACCTACTGTAAATTTTCTAATCGAATACTTATTTAACGTGTTTGGTAAAAAATCTAAACGTTTTTTTGAATTTTTCAACAAATTCACTCCTTTGAAATTTCCTATAATTAAATTTTGTCTCAAACAAGTTCTAATTATAGCATTAAATATATTAATTATAAATGGAATTTCATTTATAACCAAACAAGATTTAATTGTATAAATTTATATCACTGATATGTTGAAGTGCTAATAATAAAATAGTTAATATCATTATTATCTTCTCTTAATTTTTTATTAGAATATCTTTCATAATTTCTTTTGTCGAAAAATCAGCTATTTTCATTTCAACTGCTTTATACTTTGTTTCTACTGAATAAGATACTCTTTTCATAGAAAAAACACCTCCGCATGATTCATTTTAATATGAATTCAACGAAAGTGTTTTTATATAATTCTCACTACTTGGGGTCAGCCCATATTGAAATAATATAGAAATTGTCTTTTTTATAATTTTTTTGATTATTTTCAGCCCGTTAAACCGTTACTTTTCTTATATTAAATGTCATTAGTACAAATCCTAGTTCTCTTTTGGCTTTATCTATCCCTAGAACGAACATTCCAGAGATACCCAAAATAGCCTTTAAGATATTCCAATTATAATTCTTCATTATGTTTTCTATTATTGGTAATGATTATAATAACCATTACCAATAATAGAAAACTAAATTCTGAATACAAATACTTAAATATTTCTATACTATAGCTTATGATATTAATCAAAGATACTTCTCCTCTTTTTTAATATCAGCTGTTTTTGCATTCCTCTATTAACCAGTGTTATAATTTGATTAACAAATAGTGTACTAACATGATAAACACCGAGCCCGATAACTACTGCGAATAGTTATCGGGCTCTTTTGGTGTATTAGCTATATGTCGCCGCTAAATTACTTTTCACGATTATTCAGCCAATGAGAAAATAACGTGAGTATAACTCCTACTATGATAGGAGCTATAATAATTACAAATAGTGTACTGAACATGATGTCACCTCCTTCCATGCTAAATACAGCACAGAAGTGAACGACGACTTTTGTATTATATCATTTCTAATAATTGAGTTACAGATGACTTCCGATAAGTCATTTTATGTAATGATAGTGAGATCCAAATCTATTTCTATGATATCTAGAGGCAAAAGAGATACTTTATAAATATATTTCAAGTTTATTATAGTAATTAAACACATCACTATAAGTAAATAAATTTACTAGTTTACTAATGACTATTGCATTTTTAATAGAATTATTGATTTTATACTGACTTTCCAATAATACTTTTTAGCACCTTTTAAAGTCTAATATGCTTTTCCTTGATCCTATATACTCTTAAATTTGCGTCATTTCATTTAACAAATTTCCTAATAATTTTCGCTTTGAACATTAGAAAATTGATTATGATTTATGTTTTCTTTAACTTTAATTTATAGGAGAAAAATCATGATTCTGTTAATTTATGAAATCTTATTATTTTTAATAATTTCATTCTCGTATTTTTTATTCAAACCATTTTTATGGAGATTCATTTGGGAATCTTAGCTTCAATATTCGGAATGTTTACAGCAAATTTGTTTATATATTACATGCTTCTATATAAAAGTCTAGAATACAATGACAAGAAAATCTCTAAGACTTTTATAAACTTAATTAATCTCATAATAAGTATTATTAGCCTAATAATACTCATTTTATTAACTGTAAAATGAGTACAGAATTAGAATTGAAATTAATGTATTAACATTGATTTTTGAAACTCTTAACAATTCCCAAACTTGTAGAATTGTCGACTTCATCGCTCACACTATACGCCATTCGTCTTAAAATTTAGTTAGAGAGCCTCACAACATTATTAAAATTTCTTAGCATAAATGTGTGCTCTACTTTTGTTTTTACGCTTGTCTAACATATGAAAAAACGGCGCATAAATCCTACAAAAACTAATCAAAATATTCCATTATTTCGCTCGATTATTTAACAAGACCCCCTGAAAAAATGCAGAAATTGTTAATGACTTAGAATGAATTTTATATCGAAAACGTATACTAAGTTTCGATGTAATTACTTAAATAAAAACATAAACTTTTAAATTTAGATAACGCTGAAGATGGTAATTTAATTCAAACAATTGATAAAGAAAAAACACATTCAATTACAGCAATTGGACACTTCGAAAACAAAATTATCTCTTAAAAAATTTGTAATGCTGTCTAAATATAATAATATTTTTTGTAAGGATTTCATAAAAATGTATACCAAATGGCTCCATTTTTATGTCTCCATTCGGTAGCCATTTTTAATTTTTGGGATCTATTCAGTATCTTTTAAGTATACATTCAGTCTCCATATAACAAATTTCAGTGCATAAATGGGAATCCTATTTGACACTGTCAAATCAATTCTTTTAACAAAAATGGCTACCGAATGGAGACTTTTTGTGCAGGATTCCTCTTATGCTCTTTTTAATTTAATTTAAAATGTTAAAGTTACATTTTACACCTATTTTTTAGGCTTTAGCTTTTTGCTGAGAAGAGCAATCGAGATAAAAAATACATTTTTCTTTCTAAAAGTTTTGAGAAAGAAATTTTAAAGCGATTTATAGCTTCTCTGTTGAATGAAAAAAGTTTTTAGTCTTATTATTACGTGAAATAATAAAATGTCCTAGAAAGGGCTTAAAATGCAAAATAAAAAGACTACTCATTTTTCGAGTAGTCTGAAGAATAGTTTTTGATGTATTAAATGAAAGGGAGTACTACATTAATCATATCACATGCATTTATGCCGAGAAAATTTATTGACGTTGAGCAATTGGAATAATGCAATGTTTTTAGTAAATTAAAAAGAAAAGGGGTTTTTTTATGAAGTTGTACGTTAACGAAATTATCAGAACAAATAACTTCGAAGATGATGATATGATGAATAAAATTTTAGGTATGTGGGATAGTTTTTATAAAAATAATGATGATTATAAAGGGGAAGTATATACAGTTTATCATGATTATGAATCGGATTATAAAGGCGATTATTCATTAGCTTTGTGTACAGAAGATATTTCGGCAGATAAATTTTTCGAAGTTGACTTTGCTGATAGTACTGAATATAAGTGCTCTGGAAAAGATGAAATTATAAACGTATGGAAACGTATTTGGAGAGATGAAGAAGAAAATAAGATTCAAAGAAGTTATTATATTGATTGCGAAGAATATAAAAAAGATGGGTCAGTTGTTATACATCTTTTTTAGGTTTTTTGAAACGAGTTTCAAAAAAGCCAAAAAATCTCATCGTTAAATACTTTTGAATGCACTGTAATTAAATAAGTGTTAAAGTAAAAATATAGCATTATCCTCAAACATCATTAATTCTTTTAACATGTAATAGTTCTTCGCCCAACACATAGCTACTCACAAATTGAGTGGCTATTTTTTAATGCTTTATTCCAATTGCTTTAAAGTTATATCACTTATTACTTTTTTAAATAAAAACCAACCACAAATGTGGTTGGTTTCCTTTTTGTCTTTTGAATTTGTGAGGGGCAAATTGCCCCGAACTTTTTAATATCTTTTTATAAATCTTTTTAAAACCTTTTTAGGCGTCATTTGAGCCTTAGAGTGACAATGGATTTGAAATGCTAAAAGGGACGTTTTTAAATTTAAGTCACTTATATATTAAGAGAGGTGTTTTTTTATGTCTGGTGAAACAGTAGTATATAGAAATGAAATGAATTTAGTCTCATTAAGACGCTTTACAAGTACTGAAGTAGATTTATTCTTTACATTATGCAATAAACTTAAAGAGCAAGATACGAGAAAAGTAATTATTCCTTTTGAAGAATTAAAATATTTAAGTAACTACTACACGCGTTCTCAAGAACGCTTTATTAATGATTTAGAGCACGTATACGATAAAATGTTGAATCTAACATATGTAGAACGTAATGGTAGGTCTTTTGAAAAATTTGTTTTATTTACTTCATACAAAGTAGATTTAGACGAAGAATGTTTATCTATTAGTGTTAATCTTGATTTAAAACATATTTTAAATTCTATAACAGCTGATTTTAAAAATCGTCTAGATATACCTAAAACTTATCAAATGAATGATATAACCAAACGTGTATTAAAGCCTATAATTAATGAACTTTCTTCAATTTTTAATAATCTTAATATCAATAAAATTAAAGCAAAAAAAGGACGTAAAATTGAGTGGTTAGAGTTTACGTTTGACGCTGAGAAACGCATTCATAACAAGCGACAACCTCAAATGACTAATGTAGGTAAACAAAGACAATATATCAGTCGTGAAAAAACGCCGAGATGGTTAGAAGAACGTACTTATGAAAAAAATTAAAAAGTGAGTATGATCCACAATTAGAAAAAGAGCGAAAAGCATTCTTAAAACAACTTCAAGTTGATTGGGAAGATTAAGATAAAAGATCTTTAGCAAGTGTGCTAAAGATCTTTTATTTTGTATTTTATTTTCCTGTTAATTCAGGTATTAACCAACTTAGAAAACCTCCAATAGGAAAGACAATCCACCAATATCTAGCCATAAAATCCCAGCCATTTTTTACAGGTTCACTTTTTCTATTAGATACTCTATTTTTCATTCCAATAGTCATAGGATATTTTTTATCTAATTTTTTTGAAATAAAAACATTTAAAAAATAATGCATTATTGCTAAGATCAAAAACAAAGTAAAAATCCAAATGATTCCGTAAATATTTTGTTCTAAACCGTTTAACTCACCTACAAAGATTCCAAATAGTCCTAAAAACACAAAAATAAAACTAAATGTTATTAATTTAATAGTAAAAAGTTCATTTTTACGATAATTAAACTGCTTTTGTTGTTCTTTAGATATTTCCATTATTTCCTCCTCCTTATCAGAAGACGAGATAGATTCGAATAGTTCATTGACTGTCACATCTAATGCGTTTGAGACACTTTTAAGTGTTTCACTACTAACTTCTTCTCCAGCCTCCATTCTTTGAATTGTTCTTACTGTTACATAAGCCTTTTCTGCTAAATTTTCTTGAGTTAACGATTTTTGTTTTCTAATTTCTGCAACTTTTGATTTGTTCATACTCATAAACTACTCCTCAACTAAAAAATGAACACGAAAAATTGCCGACAGATGGACGACAATGAAACGACAGTTACTTCAAAATTATATTCTTAAAAGAAAGTATATATCTAATTTTACAAAAAGCATAAGAAAGGATATACTGAAATTAACAAATATTGCTAACATTTACGCACCAAACCCCAGCCTATTGCAGTAGGCTGGGGTTTTTTCGGTGTTGACTACGCCGTCTTATTTTTTATTACGTTGTTCTAGCCAAAATTTAAACAACGCAACACAGCACTCTATAAAAATAGATACTGTTATATAAACAAATATCGCTAACATTTCATCGCACCCCCTCTCTACGTCAAATTGACGTCTGAGGAAAAGACGACTTCATATAATATACCATGTGAGCTACGTGATATACATTGCATAAAAATAAAAAATTTCTCTTTATGAAAACTTATGAAAACGCGTGAGATCAATGATGTATAAAAGATGCATAAACGATAATCATAAAGAAAAGGCTTAAACGTTGATTTCACAGCGTTTAAGCCTTTTTGATGAGTTAACATAATTAGTTAATTATAGGTAGTACTTTTGTATAGGTTATGCATTTTGAACATCTAAATCAATCAATTCTGTACCTATATCAAAAAAGTTTTGGCTGTGTGTAGCCATAATGATTGTGACACCTTGTCTATTTAAATATTGGAAAATATTGATAACATCATGAGCGTTTTTTTCATCCAAATTACCCGTGGGTTCATCAGCAAATATAACGGTAGGATTTTTAAGAATCGCTCTTGCAATAGCAATACGTTGTTGCTCTCCACCACTACAAGTATAAACTTTTCGTTTAAGTATCTCTTTCGGTAATCCGACAGATTGAATAATTTCGATAATTTTAGGCATATCTTTTTTAGAAATATTTAATGGTAACATAAGATTTGCTAATACTGTTTTATTTTCTAATAAGCCATAATTTTGATAAATATAGGCAATATCTTCTTTTTTAAACTTTCTAATTTGTGACTTTGAAGCAATAGACTGATTTTTATAAATTATTTGACCCTCAGTAGGTGCTTCTAATAAACCTAAAATATTTAGCAATGTAGACTTTCCTTGACCACTTTTTCCTTTAATTACAACAAATGCTTTTTCTTTAATAGTAAGGTTTATATTTTTCAAAATATAGATATCTTTAAATGATTTAGATACATTCTTTAATTGGATCATGATTACTCTTTTCCTTTCAAAATAGCATTGTTATTCTTCTGATTGAGTATTAAAAATTCTATAGAGATGACGATCATTTCAAAAATAAGCAAACTAATAAAGATCAATAAACTGGTTATAGGATACTTTTGTAAAAACATACCAAGTAACAGTATGTTAACAAATGCTAATAATAGAAATGCATACTTGTGGTTATTCCAAACGGAATATCCTAGATTATATTTAATAAATATTGCATGCTTCCAATTAACAAAATATAAATGGATAGCTGTAAATATAGCAATAATAAATGAAATTAACGTAATAAGTGCTAGTAGAACATACTTAATAATTTCTTTCTTGATATCGTTAATATCATCTACCTTCGTGTCATAGACCGAATTAATAGAAATTATATCGTCCAGTAAACCATATTTTTTTAATAGTGGTTTCAAAGTATCATAAGGATTATCTTTTTTACTCTCAAAGAAATAGCAGTCATCCATATAATGTGCATTGTTTCTGACATGCGTATTACCTGTTTCAACTATCGCAATAGGAGCCTCTATTTTATTGTTCTTGCCCCCTGCATCACTATTATACGTAGGATACTTTGAACTGTTTTTTACATAAATAATATTAATATGCGCAGGGGCATGATCTTTTCGGATATCATCATATAACGTGCGTTTAAATTTAAAATCTTTTGTAAAGTTCTTTCTAATCTTATGTTCATAATGTTTGAACTTAATAGGTACCAATATATTTCTCGTATATTTATCATGTTGAATGTATCTCAAAACATCTTCACTTTGAGGCGTAACCATATGATGTCGTTTAAGATAATTGGGATCGACGATTATTGTTTTACCATCGGGTTCTATACTGTTATTTTCCTCTTCATTCATTTTATATAATGGAAGTTCTCCGTCTTCACTTGTAAAATTTTCAGTATCTATTAAAAAACCTGGATTTTCTTTACTTTTTAATAAACGATCAAATCTTTTATCCTGTGCTATTTCAATTTTCTTGTTATACACTGCCCCATTGTCTTGAACATTAGGTTGATATACATCTTTCGTATTTTTCCAACCCTTAAGTGAAGGAATTTTAGACTGAAAATCATGACTATTTTTTATGACTTGGTGTGTTGAAGTCGTTAAAAAGACACCCATTACGATGGCAAGTAAAATATAAAGATAGATTATTAGGTTGACATTAGGTTTGACTTGATTTTTATAAAAATTTTTTTGATATATCATTAAAAGAAGGATTGTAATGCAACTTAGTGCAATCAATGTTAAAACCATAACGGAACATACGACAGCTAATAATTGTAAGATATGTAAGTCTTTATAAATCGCTAAGTAAGTGATCAACGTAGTTCCAATAGATAGTAAAACATAACTTAAAAATATCCATTTCAAATCTCGCATTACAAACATAAAGTGATGAGTTAGGTCATATCCTAAATCTGAAAGCATTTTATAATTTTGTTTATTACGTTGTAAGTAGTGACAATAAACGATAAAAATTAACAAACTTAATAAGAAAACTAATGCTAAAGTATATTGATCTAAAGTTAAATAAGATAGCAAGCTAGGATTTTCCTGTTTGATCGTGTCCCCCGCATATTTGCTCATGAGTGAAAGCACAGTCGCTTTATCTTTAGGATCCCCTTTTGTATAATACATTCCTACTGCAGACAGATGTTTTGTAGTTGTTATATTTTCAACATCGATATGCATTTTACTATCAAATATATGTAACTGATGATGATTATCTCTTTGATTAAGTAATCTTTTTTCATTTGTATTAAAAAGAATACGATTATCGTTGAAATATGTAACTTTAGTTAAACCAACATGATGATTTTTGGCGATTTTATTAAAGTATTGAGGCGCATCCCGAGTATGTTTCTTTTCTTTTCCCGGAACATTATAAACGAAATGATCATGGTCTTTTATGATGGTTTGATAAAAAGAAAGGTTTTTCGCCGAATTTGCGATGCCTAAACTAAATATCAACGTGATTGAGACCAATAAAAATAATAATAATTTTTTCATATGTATAAATACCTTTCATAGCATGAATTAAGACAGAAAATTCGTTTTATAGAGAATTTTCTGTCTTAATTTCTTGCTTATTTAATAATATGATTATGTGTGATCATAAAAAGCTTTGTTTCCAGACCATGTTTTTTTCACAGAAGATTTAGACCAATGACCCGGCTTCTTCCAGCCGCCACTATTTCCATTTCCACTTCCATTTATAACTGAAGCATGGCCTTTGTGTCTATAATGTTTATAATTTGATTTAACAGTTTTGCTTGTAGTCCCTCTTACCCAGTATCCTCCTGACTTTTTACCTTGTTTTATTGAACGAGTAGAAACATTATTATCATAGGTTTTTGAAGCTTTTAAACCATGAGAGTTATCTACATTTTCAGAACCTCCATGAGCGTCTGTCATAGATGCCTGTGCATAGCCTATAGTTCCTAAGCCACTAATGCCAAGAGTAAGAGCAGAAGCAAGTAAAAATTGTTTCTTCATCAACTTAATCCTCCTTTGAATTCATCACATTTAAAACATATCATAGATATATTTTACTTCACTTAATTTTACAAAATATTAATCGAATAAATAAATTTAATTAAAGATTTAAATATCTAGCGATTAAATATTACTTTTTATCATAGAAAATCTATTACAAAGTAGATTTTAAAGTGTAATTAGAAACAGTAAAAGAGACTAGCCAAATCGCTAGTCTCTTTTACTGTTTCTAACTTGATTAAGCAATAACCGATCATTTTTATAACTCCCATATATTATTTTCTGTAAGGTTCTGATTCTAAAAGATATTTATAATAGGAGTCTTTCTTTTGTAAATCTGTTTCCCCCCACACCTTATACTCTTTATCATCTGTCCATGGTGCTGGTGCTGGTGTCACGTTATACTCATACTCACTATATGGTTGATCTTTAAAAACAATATCTTTTTCAGCATATCCCATCATAATATTAAAACTCATTTTTTCATTTTTTATTTTTTTATCCCAACCCTTACATTCTATAACGTGATCGATGATTTTCTCACTCTTGTGTTTCTGATAAGTAATCACACTAAAAGTCCAAACTGTTAAGGCAATAATGATAACAATAATAGAAGTTATTAATATTTTTAAGATTTTCTTCATTTTTTAATTTCTATACCATGCTGTTTTAGGCCAGTTTTTATGTTTGGGTTTACCTTTCCATGATGAGCAATCTTTAACACCTTTTCTATAAATATTATTCAAACCATCGCATGTAGTCATTTTTCCCAAGGAAGAACATTTATAAGCTTTGGCGTGATACCAGCAGTCACTTTTATAAAAATCTACATAAGCTCTAGGATGTTTTTTTGACCAGTATCTATGATCAGATTTTGTTCCGTTAAATCTATTACAATATACATGAGCACCTTTTTTTACTTTTTGACCATCGTGTTGTCCGTTATATGATTTACCACTATAAAAGGTTATCCCATCCGGTATTTTTTCATCATCTTTTCCATCCATATTACCAACAAAATCAGAGAAATTAATTACTTTTGTATTATTTTCAGCACTACCATCAGCTGAATAACTTGAAGTTTTATTCTCTGGATTAGGTAATTTGTCTTCTACAACGATTTTATTTCCATGTTTAGTTATGTGGAAATTATTATCTTCTTTTTCAATTTCTTTAAATTGTTTCATCGTTTTGGAATCAACTTGAGAAGCATCATAAGTCCCAACTAATTTAACAGTCTGAGGAGTTGATTCGTAATTTTCTTTTGCGTGAGTTATATTTGTTTGTACACTCTCTATCCCTGTTCCCGATACTAAAACGCCCACCAAAATTAGTTTTGCGAAATTTTTCAGCTTTTTTACATCTCCTTGAAAATTAAATATATTATGTAGAAAAAATATGCACTTTTAAGTTATCATAAATTATAAAAAAATTTTTGAAAACTAGGTGAACTTTAATGAAAAAAGTATTCTATGGTATTGGTATAATAATTATTTTAGTAATTTGTTATATTTTTGTAAACTTTTTCTTTTTTGATTCATGGGCATGTCATTCAAGTGAAAAGCAATTAAATAATTATGTTAAACATGGAGATGTTAAGAAATTAAAAAAGATTGCTAAAGATAATAAAACGTATCAATTCTTAAAAAAACAAAATAAAATTTCTATAGATGGAAAATCTGATAATCAAGGAAGTGGACATACAGGTTATTATCGTATTGATATCAATGGAAAGCCAGCTTCATTATTTATAAAGATTAAGTATGCATTTCTTCCAGAAATACCAAAGATAAAAACAGTAGAGTTAGATAAATAAAGTATCTGAAAAGAGCGCTTATTGACAGTTTGAAAGCGACTAATAATCATATTATTAGTCGCTTTCTTTTTTATTGTTCTTTTAATCATTTAATCGTATTTTTTAATGGTCGATTATCACATAATATGTACTGAAGTTCATAAATGATGTATTATCAAAGTGTTCTAATAAACGATGAAATCAAAGAAAAGTAACATAATAGTCACTTATTACGGTGAGAAAAACCATAGATAACTAAATATATAAGCATAATAAATATGAAATAAATAGCTCCTAAAAATAATGAAAAAATATCTGTGGTAAGAGGTTTAAAATAATTTGATGAATCGTAAATGTTCATAAATAAATGAACACATACCCAAGAAAGAAATATTCCAATGCATCTACCTATTACAATACTTATATTATTTTCAAAGCCGAATTTAAAAATGGATATACTCATTAATATAGCAACTATTATAAATGGAATGTAGCCTATTAATAAACCTGTTTGATAATCAGTAAATAATCCGATAAATTCTATTGGAACTAAAGATAAAATTAATATAATGATTTTTAACCATTTCATTTTAAAAGTTCTCTCCTCAATATAATTATTCTTTTAATATCATTTTATTTAATGTAATGTTTAATTGTAAATAAAATTAAAAATTTAAACAAAGTCAATACAGAAGAGATTCAAGCAGAACTACGACAAGAGATTCGTCAGGTTCAAGATGAAAACAAAGAAATGTTACGTGAAGTGAGAGCATCACATGAGCATTATCAGAAAAGACAAAAACAATTATTTACAGGGATTGGATCAATACTGTTAGTCTTTATGCTATTTGCTTTAATTATGACCATAGGCAGTGACTTTATGAGTTTCTTGCATGTAGATATATTACAAAAAGCCATAGCAAGCAAAATCAAAGCGTCTGAAGGCTTTATGACATTTGTTTGGTATATTGTGTGCATATGGTTTGCCTTATATATTCGCTATAGGACTATTTATTGGCTTATATGAGTGGATTAGAGTACGATTCCATAATTAAAAATGAATGTGATAAAGTCTGTATGAAAAAAGGAGCTTTAAATATTTTGGAATTCTTGTATGTTTGTAAAAAAATCATGGATATTTCAGTTAGTATAGTAACAGTTTTGGAAGAAGACGTAGCAAGAATGTTAGTTAAAATCAGCGAAAGAATTAAAAAAGGTGGTTTTATTTTAAAAATTGTTTTATTTTTCACATATTATTTTGTTTCTTGTTTTATTTTGTCTTCCTTATGTGATTTATTACTTTCAACAAAATTTGATGTATATATAAATGTAATTGCAGCATTGATTTTTGCAGTATGTATGACACCTCTTACTTTTATATTAAAGGACGATAAAAACAAGAAGTAGAGCACGCATTTATGCCGAGAAAATTTATTGACATTGAGCCTCGGAACCCTTAATAAACCCTAAAATTGTCGACTCGTCGGTTTCATAGCTCACGCTATACCGACATTCGTCGAAACAGTTTAATTAAGGGTTCCGAGGCTCAATGTCAATAAAGCAATAAAAACTATAGTTAAAATAATATCGTGAAGGTATGCTTTATATTGATATCTAGAGATGAGTATAAAAGGAAAGGTTAATTTTATGTTATTAAAAAATAAGATTTATTCAGGCATTATTATTGTTATTTTTATAGTTTGTTTGATTATAGGATTGAATGAAAATATCATTGGAAATCCTTTAGTAGAAAAAATATTTTATTTATTAAGTTTTTTATTTTTTGTATTATTAATAATTGGTACAACAAAAAAAAGAAGGCATTAATGCCTTCTTTTTTATGCTCCATTATGGGTAGTTAAAATGTATAGATTATATATTTAACACCTTAATTTTTTAGCTTCTTTTATACGACCGAACTGCTTTTGATAGAATATATTGATTGAGACTTTATGGCTCAATAATAAATTGAGATGTAACAACCGGAAGAACTGATAATCGTCCGG
>OBVS01000166.1_pt1 | contig 35891 bp, 24 predicted proteins | sample 1476211 | NCBI WGS metagenome assembly OBVS01 (sample SAMEA2580025, study PRJEB22360) | human gut metagenome | biome: human gut; feature: human-associated habitat; material: faeces | place: Denmark | collected 2008/2010 | reverse complement strand
CAAAGCCTTTACGAACTCATCTCGTAATTCGTTATACGGTTTACCATGTTCTGCACAAAGAGCCGACACAAAGGAGCGAATTCGTTCATGCTCTAACTCAATCTCAGGACCATTATCTGTAATATCATCGCCCTCTTCAAAAGGCAAAATATCATCCGTACTATACTCCAACGCATTTATAAACGTAATCCCTTCCTTGCCCTCTACAAGAGGGAACAATGATGGTCGAATTTCATCGAATATGCCTGTCGTCGTAATTGTTACATTATACATACAACATCCTTTTACTATAAAACTATGTATACACTAAGAACGATACGTAATATATGCCTATTGTAACATTAAAACCTGCTAGTAATATAGGAACTATAATAATATAGGCATATAATAAGGGATTTACCCCATCCATTGGGGTAAATCCCTTATTTATTCGTGTATTAAATTATCAATTATCCAAAATAGATTAAATTGTAATCCAAGCCTATTACTGGCTAATCTAATAGCTATCTAGGTCATCAATGCCTATTTAACATAAATTAGTGAATAATCCAGATTGCAATTGTACTTGTAATGAAAGAATAATTAAGCACTTAACTGCCCCAGCACCATCGCCCCTCCCATTCTAGTAAACATATTAGGTCGATGATAGTGAAAGGCCGTATCTAATTGTATTTCTAGGATTTTTTTATATGACTCGGTAAATATCCCTTCATAAGACGCTCTAGAGAATGCTCCACAGCTATGTAATATGCTCATATCACGTCGTAATATATAGAGATTGCCTTCTGGTGTTACGTATAGTAGTGGTTTTCTATCCCTATCATCAACCAACAACTGTAATACATCGAGTACTAGCTTTAACTTACAATGACGGACGTAAAGAACGTAATATAATCCACTATCATTCGTGGAAAAGGAATGATGAACCTTGTCATAGGGCACATCAAGAAAAGCGAGATACTGCTGCATTGTATGCCCTTCCACCTGATGATTGATGGCTGGAACGAAGAGAATATGATCTGCTCCTAAATGATTAGACATCTGACCAAAGTCCTCTAGATTGCTACGAACACAATGAGGCGCACGAACTAAACGATAGTCCTCATCAATAGAGGTGCATTGATACAAACTAGCCTTAATCCTAGAATTGTTTACAATCATTTGACCATATAGATCAATATACTCTGCCTGCCATGGCCCAAGTTTCTGATGCCCTACAATTCTAGAATCCTCATAATTCCAGATTTTAGCTTCTCCCTTTAAGGAAACAAACAAGACCTGTCGAATACCATGTTTCTGCACATACCACGCCGCTACCTCTTGCAAGTCCTCTAATTTATCAGGACTCCAACAAATAAGCTCCATATTAAAAGCTTCATCACCGATTAGACCATGAATACGATGACGATTCCAATTACGACCTGTCGTATAAGAATAAGGCAAACTTAGCACCGCTTGATTGTTAGCACCTAAACGACATATCTTTTGACCATCAATAGCTAAATGATTAGTTCGCTCCTCCGCATCAGCCCCTTGCTTTACGCACTGGCTAGGCACAACCATCATGATATGCTTGCCTATATACGACTGAACAACACGATTAAGCTGAGATCTAACTAAGACGTCCATACATGCCACCTCACTTAACAACATAACTAAGATAAACGATAACACTACACCTATACTATAACAAGAGAAATGAGGAAAATATTACGCATAAAAAGAGCTCTACCTTAAAATACTAAGATAGAACTCTTATAGGCCCCATAGGGGATTATTTTTTTAACCAGCATTAGGTGTAAACACAGTAGTTACAGGTACAAGTACAATGTTTCCGTCCCCATTAGGGGATTATTTTATTTAACCCTGTCTTTGAAACCGCAGGTATTTACTGATTGGAAAATGCAAAAAACGGCGGAGATTGCAAAAGCGACCTAAAAGGCACTTTAGCTAACTAAAATAATACCCATAAACCGCATCACTATCACAACGGCGCAGATTTGGTTTTCCAAGGGTTAAATCTAGATTTATTATATCACAAATAAAAGAAATAGAACCATTAGCATTAATATGTTAAATCTATCGAATATCATATCAATGTTAATGGTTCTATTAATATACCATAAACAGTAAGTACTATTTCCCCATCACCTTCGTTTTACCTTCGCTTCAGGTAAGAAAAGTGCGGACTTCATCATCGCTCGACCCCTCTGTAGTCATACACCCTGCGGCGCATACCGTAAACGGTAGGTGCTGTTCCAACGTAACAATGTGGTTTGCAACACCAGTTGCACCAGATCATGTTTCAATACCATAAACGGTAAGTACTGTTGCAACGTTATGACACATGCTGAAGCCGCAGATAATAAAGACGGGTTTCAATACCGTATACGGTAAGTGCTGTTGCAACTTGCCATACGCACAAAATATGTTGCGCATGTTATACGCGTTTCAATACCGTAAACGGTAAGTACTATTGCAACTGCTACAGGTGTCATCTGTTTAGATAGTCCAAGCAATGGGTTTCAATACCGTAAACAGTAAGCACTGTTGCAACTTAAATAATAGAGGCATTTACCGCGCCACTATTGTTAGTTTCAATACCCTAAACGGTAAGAGCTGTTGCAACATATAAAGAATAAAGATTTAATAGACGGTAATAGCAATAGGTTTCAATACTGTAAACGGTAAGTACTGTTGCAACTAAAGTCGGTCAAAAATTTAAAATCCAATTTAGTAAAAATTGTTTCAATACCGTGAACGGTAAGCACTGTTGCAACGTATGACTGAACGTTCTACTTCCGACTTCCGTCAGTTTCAATACCGTGAACGGTAAGTACTGTTGCAACTATCTATGATTGCTATTCCAAGAGCACAAGTAGCTAGGTTTCAATACCGTAAACGGTAAGCATTGTTGCAACTAGAATGGCAACTTTTAAACTCGTAAATCCTAATAAGTTTCAATACCGTAAACGGTCAGTTTGAGCTCCCATTAAATTAGAAATGCCGTTGAGCATAGGTAAATACTGGTAGTAAATGATTTTTCTAAGGTTACAGTAATTATAAGGTTTTTCAGATTTTGCGTCAATAATTTAATTCATTTTCTTTTCATTATATTTTAAAAAGCCGACATTAACAAAGTTTTGATAGTCAATCTTTGTAATAAAATCTCTCAAATGAAATAAGCCGTCCAACGTTTTGTTAGACGGCTTGTTTTTTATTTTATATGATTTTATACGATTTCTGTACGATTTCCATGCGAGTTCTATACATGCTCTACACAGTCCTACTTATACATATAAAAGACATACTTATCTAATGCTGTTCTGTATTCTTCTATCGTTTTATAGGTCACGGTACTATCTTTGATCCAATCTTCAAATTTTAGATCTGGTCCACTATAGCCAAAATCTTTGTAGGTCTTCCATATGCCACCATGTTGTTCTTCGTATTGTTCCCAGCGTGCTTCGCCGAAAGTAGCCAAAGAAAGGGCCTTGTGATAATGTTCTTTAGCTATTTCTATATTTCCTAACGTTTCATTAACTTGAGCTATTAGATAGCAGTCGAAGAAAGGCCATCTATACCCACTCGGCGCATCCTCCATAGGTTTTTTCTTATTAGGAATAGCCATATCAAATTCTTTTTTATATTTTTCAGCTCGTTGGATATCTCCAAAGTGAACAGCTAGCTTAATCATATAGTTAGCACATAGCTCATAGTCATTTATACCATAGAAAATAGGTATGTAGTCCTGTTGTTCCCATTGTTCTGCCATTTCATTCCAAAACGCTTTATCAATATCGTCTAAGTAGAATGTCCATAATGCTTTTAACCATAAATAGAAATCTCTGTTAGAATAATTTTCACAATATTTACCATCTTCACCGTATAACAGTATATTCTTTTGTACTTTATAATCTGAATCAATTCCTAATATTGGTGGATATAGTTCTTTAATATAACGCTCATAGCCAAGTTGATTATTGGTTTCTACATAATAATGTAGCAAAGCATAGCGTAAATCTTCTATATTAAAAGCATGTTCTGGATCGTCTAAATTCTCAAAAATAGAATCCATCTGTTCTTTATACAAAACTGGATCTTGCTGTTGCATAACCATTAAATCTTGTAGTATTGGCTCTATTCTTTTATCTCCTAAACAAGCATAGGCTAAAGCTCGATACCACTGAGATATGCGAGATACTTTCACCAAATACTCAACTTGCCAAGTATCTGTTGCAGAAATTTGTACCTTTGCAAGTTGAGTATCTAACTTATCTACAATTGGTAGAATAGATGCATACATACGTCTATTAAAGGCATGTCGACATGCGTCAATCATACAATAAAAGGTACAGCATAGACGCACGTCTAGAGTTAGTACTTTTGCTAAATCTTGCTGTTTATAGATATCTCGTCCATCCAAACGTTTTTCATATATCTCCTCAAAAATAGACTGTACAACCTCATCATGAGTAAGTATAAAGTTAAGATAGTCCTTACGGTGCTCATCTTTTGGAGATAACTGAACTAACAGCTTTTCTCGTGTAAGGTCTTTTACAAGATTATCTAACAAAGGTTCTAAAAGGTACTGTTTCTCATAGCCGATTACTCCATCGTCATAAGATGGAAATTCATCATTATAAATACTAAGAATCTGCAAATAATCATGTACAGCATAAGCATCTAATAGTTTATCTATCCAAATATTACATTCATCATAAATGGATATGCTAAAGCAGCTCCGGCCAAACATAAAACACTTATGTAAACTACAACACATCTCACAGATAAATGCATCCTCTGTTAAAGCTGCTAACTGTTCACTCTCTGTATCTCCTTCCATGGCTTGTACCATGTAAGCACCAAAGGCATCAGCTATTAATAGGAACTCTGAGTTAATTTCTCCATGTTCGTCCATGGTATAGGTATTGGGGATTGAGGAAACAGACAGCGGTGACGGCACTGCTTCACGGTCGAAATCTTCCAAAGTTTGTTGTACTGTTATAACAGATACAGGTGTATCAAGATGAAATGCACCGTCATAATAGCCGAAAAAAGCATCCGGTGAAAAGTAAGCCTTTAAAAAATATCTTAGCATATGATCGAATATATACTGTGTCTCCGCTTTAGAGGATTCATGTGTTGGGAATAGCAGTTCACGACCTCGATGGCTTTTATACATAGGATATACTGTATAGTATCCATCACGACGTTCAGATAACAACGGCTCACCATTATAGGTACCATCACGAATAAATTCTGGCAAACAATTGATAACTTCTGTTCGCAACTCCTCGATAGGTTTTCCACAGTCATTACAAAGTGCTTTTATAAAAGCACGAATACGTTTGCGCTCTAAATCATAATATTTTCGAGCTGTCTCAACATCCTCTTCTTCGCCAGATGAGAAGCTTCCATCTAATATATAATAATCCAAAGCAAGCAAGAATGTCGTTGTTTCCTTACCTTCTATAGGTGGAAACAACGATGGTCGAATAGCATTAAATATACCTGTTGTACTTAAGGTTAAAAACTTCATAAATCCTCCCTGTCCGTAATACTACATAATAACAAACTCTCTTTATTTACTACCACCCTATGCAACCGCTTTTGCTTCAACAGCCATTACGGTTATGCCTAGCTTTCGCAGATGGTTAATAACCTCAGGATTGTCTTCGTAAAAGCATAGTTCCTCTGGTTCACAGTCAAAGAGCACACAAAAATCCTGCACCACATGGGCTATATCATTCTCTGTTTTATTGCTAAAGCGTATTGCCCTATAATCAGTGATCATATGGTGTCTTAGCAACATGCGAATCCGTTCAGGATTGGCCGCAGTCCATAAGACACAGCGCTCACTACCATAGGTGGTAAGTACACGTGCTACAGATGGATTGAGCTGAGACAGCTCCAAATGGCTTTCTACATACGCCTGCTTTAAGGTAGAAATATGAATTAAATCATACTCTGACAGCTGTGGATACCAGTCTTGTATAATTTCACGAGTAATGCGTGGCACGACCTTGCGAGGTTCTAAGTTCACACACGCTAAAGCATGTACATAGCCAGCTGTATTTAATTCGTCGGTAAAGACCAATGTATTATCTACATCTACAATGTGAAACATGAGAACCTCCTTTAGTCATCTACATATCAAAATAATTTTTGCTGTGCCTCTAGTGCAGGATTTACAACGCTTGCCAGGTCTTCCACCGTTACCGATGTATATCCTGCTGCTCCTACTCCACTTTGATTTGTCACTAATTGTCGAGCTTTTTGTTGTGAAAGTAAGCTACGGTTCAGTTTCATTTCTAACACTTCGCTATCTGTCGTTTCATCGTACATAGCACAGGCGAGATGTCCGTAAGAATGTGCTTTTCCCATAGCATGACGGGACCCACTATCACCATCACGACCTTCATAGCTTGCGATGAGTACTACAGCCTTGGCAAATAATGCTTGCAACCGATCTCGCTCTACATAGCGGTTGATCGCCTCATGACGACTGCGAGGACCATTGTAATATTCAGAAAGAACGAGACCACCTTCTTCTACAATTCGATGAGCCATCTCTCGATGGGCTGCTGGCGAAATTGCATCTAATGGTGAAGGCAAGATGGCAATCGTTTTTCCACCACAATCCATACAAACCGTATGCCCAATGGCATCACAACCTTTTGCAAGGCCGCTCACGATATGCTGACCGCGCTCTACTAATTGCTCAACAATCTTACTTTCACGTGCAATGATGTCCTCGTTCGGCGTTGTATAACCAATGACCGCCACATTGCGATTTAAATCGCTCAACAGAGACAAATCACCTTTATAAAACAAGAGATAAGGACGATCCCCCTTAGGGGCACTTTCATTAATAACAGGAAAATCCGCATCAAAGCAGCATACTGCACCGTCCATCCAGTCCATGTCATCTACCGCAACGGATAGGTCATGCACTACATCATCGATGTTAGGAATGTCGCTCATCATGGCGAGGAATTCATCCTCTGTTTTCCAGTTATCGTGAAAGCTCTTTCTCGTCGTAATGCGACTCGTCGTATTATGGACGGCCCAAATTTTTAAAGCTATCGGTGAAATGTTCATATTATGCCCCTTTTCTATAAGAAGAACGACGGTAGGTGTATGCCACAGCGTAGAACACAACACGAGCGGCGCCCGCATCATATAACGCTTGAATACAATCCTCATCAACGTTCACTGTTTTCGTATAAATATCATCAATTAAAATAATCGTTTTGCCTCGAACTGCGTCGGCATCGATATGACAAGTGTCATTTGTAATCCCTACATAGGGCTCGCTACCGCAATTATCAAAGCCTGGTAAAAATTTATGAATATGTGTTGTCTTTGTATCTGTATGTCGTGTAATATATCCAATGCCATCTGTGATACCTGAGTATCCATTGGCCTGTAGTATTCTGACACACTCTTGCACCGCATCGCGGAAGCCTAACTGATCTGGTGACATAAATGCTTTAGATCGAGGTACAACGGCAACCACCGCCTCCTCAAGACCTTCTGCTTTCATAATATCGGGGATATCCCTTCTCACTCTATCATACACTTCCTGACGGGCAGATTTTAGGACACTAGGACAATAATTATTCAATGTATTTTTTAAGGTATTAAGGAAATCAGGATTTCCCGGCTCACGATAGCCCAAATACAAGTCACGATAATAACCAACACAATCTCGACATAAATGTGCATTACTAGACAAGGTAAAACGTTTGATCAACTGTTCCATAAGATCCTCCATGTATACAAACTACATACAACAAAACTTCAAACACTGTTAAACCTGCGAGACGGCCATCACTAAATTTCAATCCGTCAAAAACGGACTCCATACCTTAGGAAGGCATAATGTGTGTAGAGAGGAGAAAATTTTATTTAAAAAGGAGAATTATCATTATCATAGAAAGGAGGTAAAATGACTACTCGATGTTCGCCCCTCAGGCTTAACTTGTGTGTTCATTATACGGACTAAACGAAAATAGAGATAATCAAAAAAACTAGGAACAAAAAAGAAGCCTCAAAGACATCTATAACAGATGCCTTTAAGGCTTCTTTCATTAAGAGCAACTATATCTAGACTCCCATAGAATTCAGTTGTATGGATGATAAGTCCTATTTATTTTGTAATGTAACACGTACCTGACCGAGACTTTGGCTAGATAATCTACCTATACCACAATGCTGCCCGAAAAGAGCCAAAATGGTGATAAGTTGATTTTCCTCTTCTGTAAGTTTAGAAATATTAAAAGTAAACTTACCTACAAAACCAGTAAAGCCACGATCACGACCATAGAAAACTCGCTTTGTATGACCTTCCCAACGTTCAAGAGTAACCTTTTCAACGACCGTCCGTATTAAATCCTTATCTAATACATCGGTCATGTCACCAGCATTCCATTTGTCTACTAGAGACGAGAAAATAAGACTTGCTGTAGGGAACGTTATATCTCCATGTGTTCCATGAAAGGAAGTTGGCATCATAACATCAAAGGTAATGCGTTTCGCATGTTTTGCAGAGAGTCGACGGCTGATGAGCTCCAGTTCATTATCTACTTTCAACGGTAGATTGAAAGGCGCTCCATATCGAACACCTATAACGGTAGTGCGTAACCGACCAAAGACTATCTCTAAGCCCTTAGGTATACTGTCTAATAACCCCCATAACTCACTATGCCATATAGAAACATGCAAATATAAGATATCCCCACGGCGAATAGAATTATCTTGGCGCGCCTCTTTATAGGATACGTGCACAGTGAAAGGCTTTATTCCTTCCATATCGTGCCACCATGTCGCCTCATCTGCATCTACATGACTAAGAATGGAGAAAAGTGCCGCATGTAGGTATCGCCCAGGAAAGGCAGGCAAGCTGCCTCTATTTTGGGCTTCTAAAGCAATCGTAACTGTTCCGAGCATTATTTAGACCACTTTGCAATGAATGATTTAGGTGTATCTAGCTTGCTACGGAATCTGATACGAGGGTCCATTTTATTATTCTTAATGGTCATCATAGAAATACCTTCAGTCCAGTTTTTAGCTGCATTTGGACCATTCGCAATATTCCAATCTAGCATCATGAACAAATCATCTAGCATCGCTTTATATGAAGATGCATTAGAACCTAATACATTATCGCGATATTGCGTAAATGATTCCACATATTCTTTAGACGTAGTCGTGCTATCTCCAGTATTCCAAGTATCCCCACCAAATAGGCTACCATAGCGCTCTTTACCATCAAAAACGGTTACAGCAGATTCGAGTTTAATACTGCCAAAACCAATGGATTTACCCATACCAAGTTTGTAGTAGGTACGTCGATTACCACCAGAGTAATGATCTAAATCCAAGGACATCAATAATGCACCTAACTCAACGCTGCTTAAACGATCAAAATGGATACGGCTTTTGAAGGTAACACCTGTATCTACTGGACGAATTTTACGAGTCCCTTTAATAGCCTTTTCCTCCTCTGTACGAGTCCAAGCTTTAGCTTTTGCTAACGGTTGATGCCAGTACATTTTATAACCACGAATGGATGCCCCTTCATGGCCCCAATGGTTATAGGTAGAGTGATTATCTACATCTTGCTCCAAATATAATTGGAAGGATGTTGGATTTGGCCCCATCAATGGATGTGGATAATCAGATTGACACATTCTCACAGGACCCTCAACATGAGCATCGGAGAAGGATAAACGACCAGCCCAATTATCGCCATAGCCAAACACACTATCACAAAGATCTACACCATTATTATGTTGCTCTAATGTAGTTGGTAAGTGATCACTAATTTTTAAGTCATATGCAATACGATAGAAACGGCCATGACCAAAATGCTCGACAATACCATCTTTTTCAGAGAAGAAACATGGTACTACAAATTTAACGTCATTACAACGCGTGTAGCTCTTTGCTGCCTCTCCTGTTTTGCCTACTTTTTTATCTAATAGGTTTAAGGTACCACGGTTCTTATCATCTGCATAACTATCGAGACAATCTTGTAAAATCGGAATACGCTTACCTTCAAAATTACCAGGTCGAGTAATGCGCATATACGTCTTTTTAGAATTCATTCTACCAGTATGGATATTTACATACTTATCATTCCAATCGATAGACGGTGTATCTTTCTTCTTCAGCATTTCATAATCGTCAGAATAAGATATTTTTCTAGATTCACTAGGTATAGCAAAATAGTTATTGTCTACAGTTTGGATAATAAAGCCAGGTGTCGCTTTTGTAGCAGCTTTCATTTCACCTTTGCCATTTTTTTCCATCCCCACCATACGAGAAGCATAATATTCTTTGAGGGATGTAATAGAACTTGCAAAATCACGGAAGTAGAGATGTCTATCTTCGAAATCACCAAGACCTGTACCGCGTTGGTAAGGTCTAAAGCTACTTGCGGTAACAATCTTAAAGATTTGTTTTACCATACCCTTAAGGCTTGCCCCTGGAATTGTAGGATTATCTTGGCCACCATAAAATTCAAGTGGTGTATCCTCGTCTTGTTTAGACGGACCACCAATAAATAATGGTGTTTCAGTCGTAATCGTAAGGTCGATATAGCCTGTATGTGTATCAGCTTGTTGTACATGATCACAATATGCTTTGAGTACATCTTTTGTAACCCCTTCAAAGTGACCATTGTAAAACTCAGCTGGAATTACATGCTCTGGCAAGCGAACAAAGTTATACGCTGCGCTTGCTGGTTCACTTGGGTATTTGCTGTTACCACCGCTGCGATTACCACCTTGATTATTGTAGGAATTATTATAGCCACCAGAGCGATTTTGACCGCCACGATTGCCACCAGAATGTCTTTCATTGGCTACTTTTTCAACATCCATCCCTGGGTTATTTCGTGCAAAGAAGGCCGCACTAGCAGCATGTCTATTTTTACTTTTACCTTTACCAGCCATACTAGACCTCCTTATCTACGATTTTGACATATCGATAATCTGTATAGCTCGCTTGATGATTATCTAAATAGCCAATGTAATTACGTGTTGTTAAATAACAGTATTGTTTTGTAGTGGACACAGGGATAATTTGTGAAAGTTTACGGCCTGTATCAACTAAGCTTGTAAAGCCTTCTACTCGGTTCAACTGAGTACGACCTGCATCAACTTCACCAATCATACGAGAGGAAGAATCAACATATGTTATAGCTTCACCAGCGTCATCGTTAATATAGCGATACACGACCTCACCATGTTGTACGGTGAGACGCAATTCTTCTGTTTCATTAAAGATACGCATGTCTTGTAGATATGCTAAGTCTACATCAGTTGTTCCATCAGAAAATTGGAACCCACCTTGCTTGTAGTAACCCCATTTAACTTCATGGACAGACCAAGTGATTACTAATCCATCTTGTTTCATCTGTTCTTTTACTACAGCTAATACGTTCACATTAGCTGTAGGACCACATGTGCCGCAAGTACGTGTATATACACCTTCATGACTATGTAATTGTTTACTCATGAGCGCCCTCCTTAGCTAACATTGTATCTTCTGTAGATTGATGTAACGCTTGAACCAAAGCTTCAAGTTTAGTAGATTCACTCTCTGTAACCTTACCAGTACCATCGATACTATAGCTTTCGCCATGATATTGAACAGTAACAGAGTTACCTTTAATGCGGCCATAACCGATTGTACGATTAGCACCTAACGTAATTTGACCGGTCATGAGATCTTTTACAAGGAGGAGTACAAGGCCCGCTTCACTATCACTACAGTCTTTAACAGTCATACGCAATGGGAATGCTAACTGTTTACCTTTCCCCTTACGCACAGGATGGTCTTGGAATAAAGCACCATTCATAGCACCGCCTGTAAAACGGTCCACACGAATACGAGGTTGTTCCTCTTGTGTAAAGGATTTATCAAAGTAAACTTCATCAACCATGATACGACCTTTACGGCTTTCATTTGTTTTTTCAACGCTATAGCCAAAGAGTGTATCAACTGCTTGATTGCTACGGCCTAATGCCTGTAATATACGGCTACAATGGTGACGTAGTACGCCCTTAATGGATGTACCTGGAATAAAGAGAGCTACGGACTTATCTTCCCAAGCCTCTTCGAAAATAGATTTAATAAGAACGGTATCTTCTAAGCAGCATTCCATATCGATAACAAGATCTTTATCAGCAACCATGCGTTGCTCAGGAATAGCAACGGATGTACCAGCTTTGCGTAGTAACCACGCTTTTACATGTTCTGGTTTAGTGAAATCATAATGCTCTAAAGAAATATCTTTACAAGCTACGCGGCCTAAACCATTCACCGTACGAGCACCAATAGAGATACCATTTTTAAGCAAATTTGCTAATGCTACGAGAGCTTGTTCCATCTTATCTGCTTGATTGTCATGACATTGGCGGATTACACAATCGATACGTAATTGACCAGTAGCACCAGACTCGATAACTTCAAAGTCATATTTTGCGCCATCTACAGTCACACCACGCACGTCATCCATGCGGATGCCATCACGAATGACAATATTTGTATTATCTAATGGAATATCGTTAATCTGTAATGCACTTTGAGTACCTTTGTCATCAATGGATCCAAATAATACCTCTTCAGCGACTGGCTCAAGACCTTGAATAGCTTGGCGCAATACACCAGCTAAAGATGTACCAGGGATAAATGGTTGACCATCGTGATAGGTTACTACAATATCGTCTACCGTATCATTTAAAATATCATTACTAACACCAGCTCGAATAACGAGAGGGCTTGTGAGTTTGACAGTACCAGTTAGAGTGTACCGCCCCATTACACTTGCAGAGTTTAACATACGACGGTCCTCCTTACTTAATCTTTCTAATATGTCTAAAGAAATATGTCCAATATTCGTAGGCCACTACATTTGAAAGTTTTTGTTTATCGAGACCTACCATATCGACTAATTCAGCAGGAATTTCGTAGTATGTACCACTTTCACCAGATTTTGCCAAACAAGCCGCCACCAAGGTAGGAGCATCAAAATCGATGATATACTCCATCAAGTTAACTCGTTTTGTTTCACTGCGCGTATAGGCATGTTCTAAATGGAACTCGCGTAAGTTCTTCTCAATTACTCGTGGCTCTTTTTTCGCTTGCCCTTCTGCTTTCTTGTCTTCCAAGAATTGTTGTAATTGCTTATGACCTGTTTCATGATTTGTGCCAAGTTCAGCCAATAGTACAGATGCAAAATGTTTAGATACACCAGCTCTATTCATAGTGCGTTTAATATACGCATCTACATCATGCGCAGCACGTAAACGAGCATTTACAATAACTTGTTTTTCTAATACTTTTTTTGCAATATCTTGGGTTGGCGTATGTAAAGATGTAAGCTTAGGCACTTCTTGTTTACCTAATTTCACCATCTTAAATTCGCCAGGAGTCCACAAACGACCTTGACCGTAGCCCTCTTGAAGGCGTGTACCCAGGCCGTTATACAAGATATGTTGTAATCTATTTAAATCATCTTGGGACCAACCGGATGCCTTTACAAGCTCTACGATACTACCAGCAGATGCAGACGCTTCAGCGCTACTACGAACCCCCCAAATACTATTGAAGCTTTGTTCCTCTTGATAAGAGGCAAATACGGCACCTACAGAAATATCTGCACCAAGCAGTTGTACTGCTTGTGCCACTACATTCCCAATAGATTCATTCCCTAATACTAATGGTGTATGAAGGCGCACATATACAGAATTACCATTATTTGCCGGCGTTGGAACAGGTGTAATATCACCAATTTCAACGAGGCAGTGACCATATTCAGTGCGACGAGAGCGACCAATATGACAATCTAGCTGTTTAGGGAATTGACGAACAAACTCTTCTAATGCTGCTTTAGGCCCTACTACAGAACCAACGAATACTTGATTTGGCTCAAGATATTCATAGTTGAAGATATTCCCATCTTTGCTGCGACCTTGCACACGCTCTTGCTCTAAAGAACGAGACATATGTAATTTAATAGCCGTTTCAATTTGTACAGGACTACATTCGTTGCCATCTACAACAACAAAACCTTTAACGCCTTTAAAGCCCAAAAGATCTTTACCCGTGTAGAAGTCTACTACAGCATCACTAGCATAGCCGTCTGCATTTTTATTCTTTTGTAAACTCAACGGTGCTGGGAAAGAAGTACCTTTTGGCGTATCTTTATAGGCAGCAACAAATCGTAAGTCACCATAGAACAACTTCATAAAATCTTCGTTTTTATGAGCTTCTCTACCAAGCTTGTGAGAAGAAATGAACTGAGATGCAAAAAGACCGCGCAAAACTCGACCATCAATGGAGCCACGTGTAGATGTTAGTACACCTGCCGTGGATGAGTTCGCAATAAGCGTTGGGGATTTAACGGTAATCGTAATATTTACTTGTTCCATAATGTACCCCCTACAGTTTCTAAATCAAAAGATGTATCATCAATTGTGCATTCCACCTGACCAAATCCACGGTTACGTTTACCACCAATGCCAGTCAAATTACGTACTGCACATGCCAAAATCAATCGTTCTGTTTCCGTCATATCTTCCACACCGATTTGACCACTGAAAGCAAGACCTCTGTTGAGAACGCGAGAGTTATGTAATGTGCCTTCTAACGCTGTACCTGTTACTTGATCGATAGATGTGTAATAACGCATAGATGTGTACTCTTCAAGAACACGTTCCTTTGTAAATACAGCTGGATATTGCGCTTCAAGAGCTGCTAATTCAGTAGCTACCACATCATAGTCAGCAATGGTTAAATTAGAAATAGATAATCTAGGGTTATCCTCTGCACCTTCAAGGCGATTAAATAATATCTTTACATCATCAATAGTAAATGTTTTTAGCCCTGCAGCATGCATCATTTCAGCTACTTCAAGGGCACTTTCATATAAAACACCACGCACACGCTTAGCAGGAATAAAAGGAATTCCATAACGATCATGGACGATGGTACTGTCCGTATTGACATCGCCTTGGCCGGACATAAGCATCGTTGGCGACAATAATTTAATAGTTAATGTGTACATACTTACTCCAATCCAGGCAAAATATAATCCATTAATTCGATAGCATCTACATACGGTGTACGCATTTCACCATTTACCTTAGCCCACAGCTTTTCTTGGAAAGCATCCCAGCCAGCTACGGTAGGCATAGATTTATCAATATTTCGCAATTGTTCAAGGAACACGGTCCACATATGCTCATTATCTTGTAATACGGAGCGCAATTCTTTGACTTTATTTTGCGCCATAACCTTTCCTTCATTAAATTGTGTTGTGCAATCCAACAGTTGATGTAATGCGTCCATATCCTTAGTCGCATTAGTATCTGTAACACCATATACACGGTAAGGGCCAAAATGCATATTACCTGTTAAGCTACTATATTCATTAGCGAAGAACTGTTCCAAGGTAGGCGCCGTTTCGCCATGAAGGAAGGTAAAATCCATCCAACAAGATTCATTAACCTTGTGGGCTGCGTTATATTCACGCATTTTAGATTTAGCACTATCGCAGAGCTGCTCTGCCATTTCATAACCTCTAAAGAATGGATATGACGTTGGGATTACGGCAATACCTGCGCAAGAGGAAATAGACATACCATCTTTGTCACTCAACAGCTGTTGCATTAAGTAGTGAGAGGCTTGCACTGCAATACGGGCATTACAGATAAACGTAATATCGTCACCGCCAACAATAATCGGACGAATTGGCAACATATTATGTTTTAACTCCAGATGTTCATCAATGATATCGTATTTAGCAACAATCCATTCTACTAAAGCCTTGAAGCTCTCCAATGTTTTAGTAGCAACACGTTTAGATAAAGCGCTACGCTCCTCTAATGTTTTACACTGTCTGAAATGAGCGCCCATGTTATTACCATCGATGTGAACGATAGCAATATCATTAATGCCTGTTTTACTCTTTTCAGTAGATTTGTTTTGACCTAAATCTTCAAGCTCAGATGGGAATACCCAGTCAGTCGCTTCTGTACCGAATAGGTCTGTTTTCAAACGGCTATTAGCCACATCAAAGGCTTCAAATTTAGATGTAAAGGATGTGGCTACTAAGCGTTTTTCATTACCAAAGTTTTGTGTAGTATCCGCTACATCACCGCTGAAATCACAGATAGTTGTCAAACCTGTGTTAGCAGGATGTACAATTGGATTCAATGTAAACTGGTTGGCTTTCAATTGTTTATATAATTGACCAAGATCCGTGGAGAACTGTGCACCATCAAGCGTAATGTGGCCAGTTGTGGCCCCTACTTTTAAACCTGGGTATTGCACCAAAACTTGAGTCGTAAATTTCTTAACGATATCTTGAACCAAACTGTCATGTTCATTATCTACGAGAACGAGAGCATTACCGCCACCAATATACGCAACATATACAGGTTTTGGAAGAGATGTAATGCTATCACTACGAGTCAACCAAGTTGTAGCGTCTACCTCTACACCTAATTTCTCGATGATTTCTTTACACAATACATCCTCAAACAATCTATCCACAATAAACGATGCCCCTACATTGGCCTTCAATTTATTGTTTGCAAAAATGTACTTTTGAATAGACTGCACATCAAACAAAATAGCATTTACTTGCATAGGCTCACTCCTTACCTATTAACACAACATTTATAAATGACAATATTCCCGAAATTGAACAAACTGAAAGTTGACGATTTTCTCGTTTATGCCTGCTTCGTAGGATTCACTGACCAAACGCTCGCTAGTAGCAGCTAATACGGTAATTCCTACTGCTAATAATCGCTCCACTAACGCATGGCAGTATATGAACTCCCCTTGGCATAGTACAGCCTGTGGATTAAGAGCAATAATCCGCCCTGCATATTCCTGTACGAGCCGACCTATTTCACTAGTAGATAACAGAGGATCAATAAGGGGAAACAGTATATCTACCACCTCGCCGTACTGATGAGCTGCAGCTAACTGTTCATCCGACCAATATTGAGAAGGATGATTTGTATGATTGATAAACATAACCACTCCTCGCTATTCAAACCACAAAACAAAATTCATTTTTTATTCATCTTTAATAATAGCAAATCGTGTGAAAAAAATCACCCATAAATATACGATTTATGAAAGATTTTTCACAATTTATATATCGTATATAATTACACGAATATATAGGCTGATACTATATGTTACATACGCATCAGCCTACATGTATTTAAGATATATTCTCACATTCTCTAGCAGCTACAGCTTCATCAAGGGATTTGAGATAGGACATAAACGCTTGTGTTTCTCGTTGAACCCATTTCCGTGGCGTCACATTGCCAAGACGAGAAAGCTCGGTAGTCATATATCCTTCGTACAGCTCTACCCATTTTTTATTAGCCTCTTTAGACAGGAAACATCCTCGTTCAGAAATATCAAAATCCTCTGGGCCTATCATATGACGATTTAATAGTTTTAATACAAAGCGATCGATTATATCTTGTCTAAATATATCTATCACATCATATACAAAACTATCCTTCCGATTGTTCGTGCTATGTAGTACCCCAATCCGTACATCTAAGCCCTCTGTCAGTAAACACGCACGAACCTCACGCTCTAAAAAGGAATAACCAAAACTTAAGATAGCATTGACTGGATCTGGACTAGGATGGCGTTTACGACTAGTGAACTCCCACGGCTCAGATAGCACATAACCTAATACAGAAAAATACGTCCGAGATGCTAACCCCTCTATACCACGCAAGGTATCTACCTTTTGTGTTCTATCTACCCTTTTCAGTAATGCTTGCATCGTCCGCTGGATAGCTTCATAATTGGGAATTCCTTTGCTCTTCTTATACTGTTGTAACAAGGATAACTGCCCTTTTACTTTGCGCCGTACAATGTATTTGGCACCCTCTAAGGCAAAATCTGGATTTTGAAAGTGTTCTGCTTGCCATAACAAGCGTTGTAACGTTGTATGTTCATCCCCCAAGGTCCCTACTAGCTGATACTTATGATCTACAAACTGTATCAATGAACCTTGTTTTACGAGGGAAAACATGACTTGTGTAGAAATTTGAATCGTTCGACCTAACACAAGGTTAGAGACGGTCGCCATAGGAATTTCTTTGATAATAGAATGGTCCTTCTCAAGTACTAATAAACCACCATCTTGTCGTATGGATATACCAGGCGTCATTACATATAGAGTTTCTAACATCACAACCTCCTACGATTAATTAAATAATCAGCATCTTATCCTCTGTTAACGGAATTGTTTCGTTACACCATATAGGTGTCTTGGCCGTGTCAGAAATAGAGACGATGAGAAGTCGCCCAGTTTCATCACCTCGTGTTAATATTTCGAGCTTCTTAGCAATCGTCTCTACTCTAACGTGCTCATGGACACATAAAAACACACTATATTGCACGCGGTAACAGAAGGATTCTAAATACTTAACCACCTTATTTCTCTTTTTAGTGTCGGAAATATCATAAGAAATAAGATAGCGCATCAGAACCTCCTAAACCAACTCATTCTCTATTATTATCATTTGTAAGGGCATCAAAAATCATAAGCAGTACAATCCCACAGAAAAACATTGCTACGAAACCAGTCATTTCAATCTCTCCTTTACTAAACAACAATCATAGAAGCTGGTCTTTCACCATATGTATTATTATCTTTATCCCCCGGCATCAGAATTAAACCGACTTTCACTAAAAGCATAACCTTGGCTAGCGTTGGCGCAAACAATGCTATGATGGCCGCCGCAATATAAAGAATAGCCAAATAGGTAGGTCCATTTAAATCATGAATACGACGCGATGCAATCGCTAATTCACGGATAACAGAATAACCTATGATTAACCAACCTAATACCCAGAAAAATTTTGACACATAAGCAAGACTAATACAGATACCGCCAATATAGCCAATACCAAAAATCATCAATAAATTCATAAAATAAGACCGACGATTCATACGTCCAGATAGGGACAACATAGATTTCAATTCTTGTTGAAAATTTTCCATCATACCCTCCTTAATAATCATTCCGTGATGGTAATACAAACCAAACTAATAAAGTTAATAACAACATTGCCATATACTGCCTCCTATAAACGATCCATCAAACTTGTTGAGTTCATTATACGAATGATACTGAAAGTGAACTAATCAGAAAAACTAGGAATCAAAAAAGAACTATATCTTTGTGATAAACACAAAAATACAGTTCTTTTAAGTTATGTGCTTTTAAAACTATTTTACCTTCACTTTATTCAGGTAATCAATGTGCGGACCTCATCGTTGCCTTGCTCCTCTGCCGTCTCGAACCCTTCGGCGCATACCGTAAACGGTAGGTGCTGTTGCAACGTAAACGGATTAAAGGAAAAAGGATATGATTTAGCAAGTTTCAATACCGTAGACGGTAGGTACTATTTCCTCACCACCTTTGTTTTACCTTCACTTCGTTCAGGTAAGAGAAATACAGACCCCATCGTTGCTTTGCTCCTCTGCTGTCTCGCACCCTTCGGCGCATATCGTAAACGGTAGGTGCTGTTGCAACAAAAACAAAAATGTACGCCTACATGCTGGAAGATATTAACCCGTTTCAATACCGTAAACGGTAGGTGTTGTTGCAACATATAAAAAGCTTCCTCAATCATTTCTTGATTTGTTTAAGTTTCAATACCGTAAACGGTAGGTACTGTTGCAACCAATAAAGGTCTTAGCGCCGATGAATACTTGTTCTGTGAGTTTCAATACCGTAAACGGTAGGTACGTTGCAAATAATATCGGTGAAAACGTCGAGCTGTACGAAATTACGTTTCAATACTGTAAACAGTAAGTACTATTTCCTTATCCCCTTTGTTTTACCTTCACTTCGTTCAGGTACTTGCAATGTGTGGGCCTCATCGTCGCACTGCTCCTCTGCTGCCTCACACTCTGCGGCGCATACCGTAAACGGTAGGTGTTGTCTCAACCAGGTGAAATGCTTAAAGCAAAAATCATAGACTTTAACACGTTTCAATACCGTAAACGGTAAGTGCTGTTGCAACTATTTCAGAAGAATCTTGCATCCTCGATGTGGTAGGTGCTAAGTTTCAATACCGTAAACGGTAGGTGCTGTTACAACAGGTAAAAATCATGTTAGAAAATATTGCAAATAATATTTAGTTTCAATACCGTAAACGGTCAGTTTGAGCTCCCATTGGATCAAAAATGCCGATGAGCATAGGTAAGTACTGGTGGTAAATGATTTTTCTAAGATTACAGTAATTATAAGGGTTTCTTGATTTTACGTCAATAATCTAATTCATTTTCTTTTCACAAATTAATTTTGATTACTTTTTAATAGTCGATTAATAGTTAATCACTGATATAATAAATAAGCCCTATGTACACAGATTTCTATGTACATAGGGCTTATTATAGTTATATTTGTTATTTAATCTTATAAATTATCAAACCAGTCTAAGAAAAAGACTTTAATGAGCACTGCTAACAGCCAATCCATTTTATATCCTCCATATTACAAACTATAAAATACCTAGTTACATAGTCAGTTGCTTTAATCCATTGGAATCCACTCCTAATCTTTCAACTATAGCTACTCTGTTTGTACCGTTAGTATAGTTCGTTTACCGGTGATTATCATGTCAGAAAAACTAGGAGTTATTTAAAGTATCCTACCTCTATATCCTGCCCATAAAGTTTGGTATAATATTCATGATATTTTCATTTTTCTGCAATGGGAGGATCTATGCCAAGTGTTACGAATTACCTAAAAAACTTTAAGAATGCACGCTTATTCTTTCGTAGCTTGGCCATGGGTTTGCATACGAGAAATACGGCTCCCAAGCGAGGTATAAAGAAAAGTTTGCATGACGATTATCTCAAGCGTCTCTCCTATTTCAATATGGGTTCAAAAATTCGAGATACCCAAATCGGTCGCATGCATGTACACACCATTGCAAAGCAAGACTTTTACTGGGGACATAATTATTTGTCCTCCTTATATTCTCTATACGCTATGAAGCCAGAAACAATTATTCTGATTTTAGCGATTATTGATACTATTAGTGAGCACGAGTCTTGCTCTATTACAGAGATATATGAATCTATAAACGACCATCCTTATATACTTTCAGCCTATCAAGATTTTCTAGCAGAAAAATACCAACATACAAATAAAACATTACCAGATATCATTGAAAAGCAGATGATTAGTCGTCTCGTCAAAAAGCTTGTCACAATAGGTATAGTCCATGAGGTCGCTGAGAGAAACACATATATGTATCGACTGGTGCCATCTGGTATCGAAGATCTAACAACTCAACAGCTAAACTTACTGGCTAGAGCCATATTTGTATATAAAAATATATCTCTCTTTAGTACGGCAGGTAGTACTTTATTAAAGAAAATTCAGCCATTACATACTAATACATCTCTATTAGATGAGCTCGAACAGCCAACTACACAAAATTACGAATCGCAGTATTTATTTACTTATAACAATCCTCTTCACGTTATTGATGAAAACTTGCTCTATACTATTGCCCAAGCATTACAAGATAATAGGATGCTCGAGCTAAGCTTTTATAATAAACGTCGTCCAAAGGTACTCGTTCAGCCAGTTAAAATTGAATCTGATTACATTGGCAATCGAGACTATCTAATCGCTTTTCACAAGCAAAAACTCGTTACCTATCGAATTGATTCCATCGATACTATCGTTACAAAAGGGACTTTCATAAAGATAAATCAAATACCACAAAAGGTCTCAAAACATAAAACCATACTACAGGTGCGCTTTTATAAATTAGATCACTACAAACCCATATGGGATGACTTTAGCAATACACTGCGTCACCTAATGATGGTGGTTAAACAAGATACGCCGCAACATATAGATGTAGAGTTACAGGTGCAGGATGGTCAGGTCCTACTACCTGTATTGCGTACATTCTTACCGTATATCCAAATTCTTCATAGTGTTCCTAAAAGTATCCGAACACGTTTTAATGATAATTTACTTCATACACAACATGAAACAGTGTCTGAGCCAAGTAGCTATACAAAGAAGATACACCCTACTTGGAACCTACTTTCACCACAGCCTGCTGATATAGATAATGTCGCCGTATCACCTCTACTAAACGAGATGACAGCCATCACCTTTAGCACGCAATACCGTATACAGCAAGATCTTATCAACGGTGTTTCGTATACGATAGATGATTTGCAATACATCATGAACCATCGGCCATTATTAGATAGCTATGCACCAGTTGAGGAAAATGACCAATACGAACAAACCTTACCACATTATTTAGTCATTTCATCCGAGCAAGGTCTACAACCTTTATTCCCTCATTTGCCAACTTTGGTATTAACCAATGTAGAGCGCATGTTCCTTAAGGATTTACTAACAGATTGCCGCATCAACTGGATATTGCCTGTTGATATCCAACAAAGTTTAAAGCAGGCGCTTATAAAGGTGCCCACAACCTTACCAGCAGATGCATGGGCCAATAAAAGTCTTGTTATCGATAGAACCGCTGACAGTTATACAAATCATTGGCTATGTACGCAAGCAATGATACAACAAACTACTCTATCTTGGGCCACGCCAGAAGGGATAACTACAATTATTCCATGTAAATTAGAGTACAACACGGCCACAAATGGATTTTCACTTATCGGCTACCAAGCAATGGATGAAACATTCCATTATTATTCACTAGATACATTACCAACACTAACTATAGGTGAAGCACCTGTAGAGATGGATGCGAATACCTTATACAAAGAATATCAAGAAACAAAACGTCAAACGGTAGTTTTTTCTATTTATGATTTGAATAATGCTATTGATCGATGCTTCAACGCATTTTGTAACTATGAAATTGTAGGCTCGGAAACAGAACCGAATACATTTACACTCAGCGTACAATACCTACCATTCCAGGAAAAAGATATAGTACGTATCCTCTTATCCTTAGGCGCTGCAGTTCGCATCCACGAGCCAAGTACTATGAAAGATCAACTCAATGCTATTTACACTCAAGCTATTTCACTATTAGGAGACTAAACATGGAACATCATATCTATCTCACATTCCTTAGTGCATTACGAAGTGATATCCCTTTTAATCGGAAGAAAGCAACTAGAACCATTGTACCAACTAACATCTTCCCAACATTTAATGAAATCTACCAAACTAGTGAATCTGCATTAAAGGAACTACTATACAACAGACAGCTCGAAGATGATGAATTTACCTTAGATAAAATGTTCTTTTTTGAAACAAAAGAATTAACAGATGAGATTATCGATGAAGATAATCCCGATACAACAATCACCACTAAAGCCATCTTCGAATCACAAATGAAAAACTTCATTAATGCCTTTAACACAAATCTAGATTGGGATGCTAGTGCACAGTATATCCGTTGTGGCAATATTGAAGAGATTAATAACTTAAAAGAAAGTATCCTTAATATGTCTCGTCAAATCATGACGTACTATCATGACTGTCTAAAAAATAACGGTGAAGATAGTACAGTTGTATTGCATGTAGATTTAACAGGTGGCCCTCGTACAGCTATTATGCTAATGCTTGCTATTATTCGTCTCGTGGCATATCAAGGCATTCAAATTGGTTCTATATCCTATGCGAACTTAGATAATAAGACCAAAACAGTAAATGTATACGAAGGCAAAGATATTTATCTATTATTCGATATGATTGCTGGTTTCTCTGAGTTCAATCGATACGGTAGTGTTCACACATTACAAGAATATTTTGAAAAGGTTCCTACTAAAGATATGCTAACGAACCGATTGTTAGCTACAATGGGAGATTTTTCTGAGGCCATTAGTTTATCTAGCCGTGGTCTATTTCAATCCTCTATTGAGCAACTAGATTCTGTATTAACAGATATTAAAAAAGGCAAACCAAAAGACAATAAATTTGAGTCCGAAATCTTGAAGTTAATGCGTAACAAAATTCAAGACAGCTACCAAACTATACTAGAGGATAAAGATAATGACCTTGTATATATCGATTGGTGTTTGAAAAACGATTATCTCCAACAAGCGCTCGCCTTATTTGTTGAGTACATTCCTCGCACCATTCTAAAAGAGAAAATCATCTCTCTAGATCCTCAAAAGTTTACTGCTGTGAAAGGCGATAATCGTAAGGTTGAAATGCAAAACTTCAATGAGGTTAACCAGCAAATCGGTAAATTCTTAGCTGACTTACGTGATAATCATTTGAAACCATTCTATGACGATATCAAGGATACGTTAACTGAACATATTAATGCATTAAACACAGAAATTAAAGTTATAGGAAAATTAGTGAAGAAGAGTGATATACCAATTACTAAAGAAACAACCAACTTGACTAATTTAGATAAAAACATCATTGATCACATTAATGAAATCGTGCTATCTAATCACATGACTATCAAGGAGAATACTAAGGGATATCATTACACTCAATTTATTGATTTCTTAAGTAATCTCGTTATAAACAGTGCCAATATTATTGAACTTAATACATTTCCGTCCTCTATTCGTCACCTACTTATTAATTTAATTACATCTGAGAACCAAGATATTAAGACTATCCTAACTATCGATGAAAAACAGGCTCGTATCTCCCTGGGCTCAGGCACAAAATACTTTACTGTACGAAGTGCTTTATTTAATGTGCTTAAAAACAAATCAAATCAAAAGATATTAGAATTAATCTTTGGTATAACCATTAACAAAGAAGGTCTGTACCAATATGATTATGAAAAGGACTTCCCTCATAATCTATTCGAAATTGATGGCTTAGAACTCCATCAATCTTTCACTGAAGCTCAGGCTAATGATGTAATGAATTTGCTCACATCCTACAGCATTCTTAAAAAGACACGTAACGATTCAGCTCATGCCAATGAAGAAAAGCAAGGCGAATATACTACTAGTCATGAAATTTGTACAGAAATGGAACGTTGCATAAATCTTATTAAAACGCTCTCCAAACACATTAAGGCTCACTAATACTCAAGTCGTCTTTTAATGTACTAAAACAGGTTTATACTAATAAAATCCCCCCTAATGATAAGCTAATAAGCACAATCATTAGGGGGGATTCTTTTATTAAGATTCTTTTATCTATTTATGTAAAAGTATGATTAGTAATCATAAACTTATCTAAACATATAAGTCATATTCTTTGCCACATCACCTACCCTATCAGTAAGTTCACTACGTAAAGTATCATATTTATCTTGATTTCCTTTACATTGAGCAAATCTTAACTCACCATAGGTCATGATATTGCTAATTGCAGGACCTGCATTCACAACAGAGCGACCTATACAGGATCTAAAATATTCTGCATCTACCTTATAGCCCTTTTCATAAGATAACAATGCAAGATATGTGAATATCAATTCCCACGGATGACCTTTAGGAGCTGTATCTAAAGTAGCTCCTACGGTACGGCCTAACTTAATGAGGGTTTCCATGAGTTCCTTATTTATTTCTGCTCTATAAAATTGGTACAAAGCTTTGATATATACATATAAGGCATAGTTTTCGTGTTGAACTATTTTTTCATCACTAGTCATATTCAGCAAAAAGACTAATTGATCTACGATATTAAGGTGACCACCAAAATATTTAGGTCCCCATTCTTCATAGGCATCTTGCTTATTCGCATCAATGTAATAGTGCAGTAAATAGGATACTGTTCGATAATAATCATCTGTATCCACTGCAAAAATATCTATAGCTTGTAAGAAATAGGACTCGGCCTCAGGTCGCTCCATATAAGCATAGACCTGACCAAGTTGACTATAGGACTGTCCTAAGCTGATAGCCCGTTTTCCCATCTGTAATGGAGCTCGTATAGCTTGAATTTGTTCCTCTACATCAACAACGTACTTAGCAAGCTCTAAAGCCTCTTCATAGTAATAGCCATCTACTTTTGCAACAATACGACGGTGAACCGTCTGCATATACGTTTCAAGGGATACCGTATGAGTCAACGCCTGACATTTGTGGAAGCAATCTACAGCTAAATCGCTTTCACCAAGATGATTAAAGGCTGTCATACCACCATCATAAAAGGCATAGACTAATTCTTTATCTACACAGGACATATCCTTAATATCTTCTAAGATATACTCAAGCTGTTGGTATAGATAATGTAATTTACCTTCATCAAGACGACTCTGATTAGCATAATTCACAAACGACTGAACTGCTCGTTCTATAGCCTGTCTATTATCTGCACTATGAATGAGCTCCTCCACAAATGGGAACCAATTCGTTTCATAATAGGATTTAAATTTACTATCACAACATTTCGCATCATATACATGACATAGCGCACCATAATAATCCTCGTTATGATACGCTTTCATAGCCTGCTCAAAATAAGCATCAATATCATCATACACAAACATATAGTTGTGATATTTCGGATTAATTTTATTAGCAAAATTCACGAGTGTTTTGAATTTAAATATATCTTTTGTATCTCGTTCAGCTCCGTAGTAAATAAAATTACCACAAATATGGCCAGCTAAGTATAGAAATGCAAAATTAGCAGTCGTCTCTGGGCAATCATCATCATACTGAACAGAAACAGATTTTAACTGCACTACATCTAAATCTGGACGATTAAACTCAACCATACGTCGATCTAAAGCAGCACGATAGGTAAAATCATTCCCCACTTGATAAGTAAGAATTCCCTCTTTTTTTAATTGCTCATTCTGAAAGTCGTACGGCTTATAGCCCAAACGACGGTACTCTGCCAAACGCTCATATTCGGTTTCTTTAACATCTACCAATTGCGATGCTAAATGCAACTGAACACGATTGTTATGTAACGCAAATGGATTTGATAGTACAAGACGGGACACTAAACTATCTGCCATATGCCAGTATAAATTACTTGCTACACCATCATGTAATAATTCACTCATATAAGGCTGTAAGAACTGTGTTTTCCCTGCTTCACTTTTCAACATAAGCGTAATAGCATAGTGACCAACACGTGGCATCTCCACAAGGTTTTGCCCTTTATAAGTGCCATCAGCTAAAAACTCTGGTAAAGCGGCATCGAGTGCATCTCGATAGCGCTTCATATTTCTGTTTATCTGTAATTTATTTTGAAAGCTACCCCCTGTTTCAGTAGCCCTCTCCACATCATCCACTTTAGTATCACCAAAGAAGCCCTGTGGATAATCACTGTTTGAGGCCTCTGCTACAGCTCTAAAAAAACGATCTAAACGAATCTGCTCATTACGCAAATCCTGCTCACTACCGTCATCATCATACACAATGCCAGTAATAAAATGGATGTGCTTTAAACTATCTTTCTTCTGTCCTAAATGATGAAAGTCCCCATATTCATTCAATGCGATTGTTAACATACTACCCCCACATATATGTATACTGTAATATATATTCCTATTCTATCATCTTATCTTCATAATCAAAACAATAAAACAACTAAATATTTTGCATACAAAAAGAGCCCTCTAAATAGAGGGCTTTCCTTATTTATTGATGCTTAAATCTGTAGAACCATAACGATTAATCATCTCCTGTGAAAAATACGAGCCAAACTCTTTGTAATAGGCATAATTGGCATAGATGTAATCTACAGAACCAACTATACTCACATCTAAATAAGGTGAATTATACATATATGGCATTTTAGTACCCATATATAAAATAATTGGTTTCTTTTGAATGGTTCTATTAATTAAATCATATCTGTAAAAGTAAGTAATATAGGCAATATCTTCATACTTAGGTGATTTTACTGACATTGTAGCCTTAACCATTCTCATTGTACTACTTTGGCCAGCTATTTGAATCGAATCCTTATCAATATAATGTACAGTTCCATTAGCCTGTAAGGGTACTACAAAAGATCTAGCAAAAATACTAGGTACGCACACTATACAAGTAATAATAATCGCTAAAATTAATCTAACCATTATTCTATCTCCATAATAGTAAGCATCATTATAACGCTAAGAATATCACAGATATTCCAAGTCAAGTATATAAGATTCAATACTATTTCCTCATCACCTTTGTTTTACCCTCACTTTGTTCAGGTAAGCGATGTATGGGCCTCATCGTCGCTCTGCTCCTCTGCGGTCCTACATCCTGCGGCACATACCGTAAACGGTAAGTGCTGTTGCAACTCACTTAGAGAATTTATAGAAATCTATGATGAGTGGGTTTCAATACCGTAAACGGTAAGAGCTGTTGCAACTGTATGGTGCCTTACTGAAAATATTATGCCAGAAGAGTTTCAATACCGTAAACGGTAAGAGCTGTTGCAACTTTTTAATTCTAGGGCTATTCGTAATATTTAGTTATACGTTGTGTTTCAATACCGTAAACGGTAAGAGCTGTTGCAACTTATCAAATTTAACAGTATCACCAGCGTGTAATTCTACACCGTTTCAATACCGTAAACGGTAAGAGCTGTTGCAACAAGTAGTTCTTGGTAAATATTTCTCCAGCGAAGATTCTGGTTTCAATACCGTAAACGGTAAGAGCTGTTGCAACTAAAGACAGCCAATACTTAAGAGCGCTTGGTGACCCGTTTCAATACCGTAAACGGTAAGAGCTGTTGCAACCTAGCATGATCAGACAACTCATGCTAGTAATGGTATTTGAGTTTCAATACCGTAAACGGTAAGAGCTGTTGCAACCTTTATGATCTTTTCTAATATGGCTATCCATGGAAACGTTTCAATACCGTAAACGGTAAGAGCTGTTGCAACAACTATGAACACTATCGTTATTTACGGCGCTTATGCCGAGTTTCAATACCGTAAACGGTAAGAGCTGTTGCAACCACATCATTATGAGTTACATCGTGTAACTTATGGTGTTTCAATACCGTAAACGGTAAGAGCTGTTGCAACCTAACAGTATTTGATCCTTTGTGTTTCTTATTAAAAGATATGTTTCAATACCGTAAACGGTAAGAGCTGTTGCAACGGGTTGCTATAGCATTCACGAAAACTTTTACGAATAGTTTCAATACCGTAAACGGTAAGAGCTGTTGCAACCGATCAGTATGTGTTTTCTGCAAAGGCTAATAGCCTTGCTCGTTTCAATACCGTAAACGGTAAGAGCTGTTGCAACCTTATCAGCGAGTGCTCTCCGTCAAGGCAAAAGATTCGCGTTTCAATACCGTAAACGGTAAGAGCTGTTGCAACACACTCATGGTAAGAGCGCAAAATTTAAAGGCTTCAATGTTTCAATACCGTAAACGGTAAGAGCTGTTGCAACTTAGATGGTATGGAACTTGACCGTCCTAAAAAACAATTGTTAGTTTCAATACCGTAAACGGTAAGAGCTGTTGCAACGTAAATGTCGACACTGATTATGTGTATGGCACAATGGTAGGTTTCAATACCGTAAACGGTAAGAGCTGTTGCAACTCTTTATGGCAAAAGATCATGGTTACAAATTCTTCTTGTGTTTCAATACCGTAAACGGTAAGAGCTGTTGCAACATGCTGTCGATTGGTTTTATATGGAAGCTAATGATATTGCGTTTCAATACCGTAAACGGTAAGAGCTGTTGCAACTCAAAACAAGAGTGCAGAAAGATAAGAAAGGTATTCTGTTTCAATACCGTAAACGGTAAGAGCTGTTGCAACTTAATGGGCGTTAGATAAATGATTATTTAACGCCCGCATGTTTCAATACCGTAAACGGTAAGAGCTGTTGCAACAGCGTACCTCAGAAAGCCAGTATTCATGGTGCTTAAAATTAGGTTTTGGCAAACCTCACACCGTAAACGGTCAGTTTGGGCTCCCATTGGTTAAAAAATGCCGATGAGCATAGGTAAACACTGATGGTAAATGATTTTTCTAAGGTTACAGTAATTATAAGGGTTTCTCGATTTTACGTCAATAATTTAATTCATTTTCTTTTCATTTACTTTTAAAAAGAATTACATCACTTGTCTAAATTGAGTAAAGATACTTTTTCCAGAATCAGAGGAATGATATACCATGTCATAAGGCACATCAAGAAATGCTAGATACTGCTGCATCATACGACCATGTACCACATGGGTGAGGTCCAGCACAAATAGGATTGGATCAGCACCTAAATGATTTGAAAGCTGACCAAAATCTTCCAAATGGAATCGTTCATAACCAAGCAAACGAGGAAAAAACGGCACATAAAAAGACTCTACCTATATAACAAGGTAAAGCCTTTAGTATTATACAAATATTTAGTTTTAAAGTTCCTATCTTAAAGGAAAGCTATTCTATGACTTCGCACTTTACACCACCCATACCAAGTGCTGTTTTAATACCAAGCCCAGTAAATTGACTATAGTAACTCAACAAAGCCAGAACTCGTTGCAGCTCTACATTTCGCTTAAATTGCATAATAACTTGACCACGGAACCCTCTTATCTTTACACCTTCAAGTCCATATATACCCATACGTAGATTATAATCTCGAATAAATACGCCAGCCTCAAGAGCCCCTAATATTGAGTCTATATTCAACATTCCAAAGGTACTAAATTGATTCCATTGTCGTAATAAATAGCGATAGATACGAAAGGCTTCGGGGAAGATTGTATATTGCTTATCTACTTTAAAACTTGTAGTACTCATACACTGTAACTTGGCCTGAGTATAAAATACATCACTACGCAAGAACTTATGTATTAAATCATCGTAAGAGGTTTCTTCCAAAATAGTTCTATCTTTAAGATATAAATGACCACGCTTTTGCTTTAAGAAGATTTTCTCAGGCATTTCTAACATAGGTCTTACTATACGATTAACTGCATCTACTGTTACAGCTGAAAGCCTCCATATATATTGTTTTCTATCTTTATCAAAATAAACATATTGGCTATAAGGACGCAAACCAGCCTCATGCAACTGTCCCGCATAATCTGTTCCAACGAGCTCCATCAATACACCATGTAAAACACTACCTATGGACTGTACAATCTTGATAGATGGATCTGCAACTATAACTAGCTCTATGGACATAATCTCTACACTATCAGTCAATCAAATGCCGCCTTTCCTCTATGTTTATAACAAAATCTATAACATTTATACTTTATCGTTTTCATTATATAGTTAGTTCTAATTAAAACCAATAGAAAATCACCAAATCTATACAAAAACCAGTATATTCACTAAAAAGAATATACTGGTTATGTTTTTGTACTCATATGAGTTTTTGAGATAAGAACCGGCCCCGAAGGGGGATTGTTTAATTTAATGAAGAAATCTCTAAAGCATTAGACGAATTATGTTGGAAGTTTCCGTCCCCTTATAGGGATTATTTAATTTAACTGGGAGGATATATGCGACATATTGAAATAGTAGATATTGAAAGGTTTCCGTCCCCATCAGAGGATTACTTAATTGAACCTAACAGTCAATAACGTCCAATCAAGCGGACAAATGAGTGTTAGGTTCCGTCCCCATCAGGAGATTATTTAATTTAACCCTGTCTCTAAACAGTAGATATTTACTGGTTCTAAAATAGAAAAAACGGCAGAGATCGTAAAATAGCCTCAAAGGGCACTTTAGCTTACTAAAATAATACCGTTTAACCGCACCACTATCACAATAGCGCAGATCTAGTTTTCTGCAGGTTAAATCTAGGTTTATTATAGCACATAAAGCCTATTACGATATAACAATAGAACCATTCGTATTATAAGAAATATAGTACAAATGGTTCTATTCATTTCAACAGGGACGTCCTTTATTAGATTATGGAACCTGCTTTAATAATAGTTTCTCTAATACCTCTACAAGTTTTTGACCTCGTTCATCAATTTGAGTTTTATCCCAGTATGTGATTTGTTCAGGATTATCCACTGTAAAGTATGTATTTTGGAAGTTAATCAAAGGTTGTTGATTTTGGACAGGGCTGTCTATTTCTTCTGCCAAAGCTCTTGTAATAACAAACTCACAGGCTTTATAATGATCTAATTTATCAGCAAAATTACCATTCTTAACAGAGGCATTTAAACTCTTATCTAACAGTGTCAAATTACCTAGATGATTCAGATATTCCTTTCGAGTGTCTTCATCATCAAAGGAATAATCATCGTTATCTGCGGCTTGTGGCATGATATGCTCTAACTCAATCTTTTTATTTGTTTTAATGCTGTCTTTTTGGTTCAAGTATAGCTCGATAAATTTAAGAATTTGGAATGCTTTTGGGGCTTGCTTCTTATTTTTGGAACCAAAATCTTTCACAGGCAATAAAGCACGAATCAAGTCAACATATGGTTTTGTTCGTAATTCTAATTCAGTTACTGCAACCTCTAGTCTGCGTGCTTGATCAGATTCATGTAATATCTTTTCTATCATTTCAGGCAATTCCGCTTCAATAGCATTCGTCTGTGTATATGAGAATATTACTGCTGCTACATATCTCACAGCCGCATCAACGAGTCGCACCTTATCTACACGCGAAGCATTATAGAACGGCATTAACAACGGATGAATTTGAACGGTATTAAACAATGTAAATAATGTATACATCCCATCATCATTGGACAAAAAATCGTTAGACAGTGGATCTTTATTGATACTAGCATACACCTTACTGATGGAATTGATATCTGATGAAAGTTGCAAAATATCGTTAGCTCCGAGGTCATTGTCTTTAAAATGCTCAAATAAATCCTTCTTCTTTACATTAATAGCTTTTGTACCAATAATAAAATGTTTAATGAAAGTAGATGTTTCAATCGCTTTTGATTTACCTGTATCTTTCAGATTTTTTAAGAACTGACTCCAGCTATCAGAGAAGTCTTTAATTTGATTCTGTGTAATGCCAGGTGCAGAAGTAAGATTCTTCAACAAGTAATTTTTTAAAAGATCTAATGGCTCTAATGATTGTCCACGATTGTTTAAAATCTCAAACAACTGGAATGCACGTTCAATCGATGGTGCTGTAGTTTCTATTAACTTAACTTTAGTTGTTAAGTACTGCAAGAAATACAGTAATTTCTGAGGCTCATCATCATAAATACTTCTTAAGTGCTGAAGGATAGATTCATAAACAGCCTCTAAATTATTAGCACTTGTGTTGTCCTCATCACTCACTAAAGCACCTTGCTTAATGATACTTTTATAAGTCTCTTTAAACTCTAAATCCTGCGTATGAAGGATTTTATAATCCACAAACTGTAAATTATTATCTAGAATTCTAAAATACTCTTTAAAGCTAAATGTATGGCCCATCCACATATCTGCATTGGCACCTAGATTTCGACGAGTCTCTTCTGCAATATCCATAAACAAATTATTTAATGCACAGAAAATGAGCGTCAATGTTGTAAGCCTTTGCTGACCATCAATCACATCAAATCTTGTGGGATTATTCTCATTGCTAATCAAAACGATATTGCCTAATAAATACCCAGGTAACGTATCAAGCCTATCCGTATAATTATCTGTATCTTCCTTGAAATCAGAAAAAAGTGTGTCTACATTTTCAGCTGTCCACACAAAACTCCGTTGAAAGTCAGGTATAACAAATTGATTTTTATTATCTAATATTCCCTTAATATCCTTCATTAAGGACGTAATCTCAGCCATGATATCCTCCCCATATCAAAATTTAAGTTAACTTATCTCTATTAGATCATAAAAATAAGATGAAGATCAACACTTTAAATTTATAGACTATCAATAACAAAATATTTTATACACAAAATAACCACCCTATAAGAGTGGTTATTTTGTCATTAAAAGAAAATATTAATTTGTTCCGTCCCCATCAGGGGATTATTTAATTTAACTAATGGAGGTTTAAAATGAGAATGTTTATTAACTATGAATTGTTTCCGTCCCCATCAGGGGATTATTTAATTTAACAAGATATTAAAGAATTTATAGAATACCTAGAATCTAAAAAATTGTTTCCGTCCCCATTAGGGGATTATTTAATTTAACCATGAGATAGGTCATATATTAAATGATGATATGTATAGTCATGCGTTTCCGTCCCCGTCAGGGGATTATTTAATTTAACTGGATAAAAACACAGGCGATATTACTATTGTTATGACTGTGAAGTTTCCGTCCCCATTAGGAGATTATTTAATTTAACAAAGAGAAATCGAAACTACTAAAACTGCTAAAAAATCCACTAGTTTCCGTCCCCATCAGGGGATCATTTAATTTAACTAATTCGTGGTAATTTATAATAATATCGAAAGGAAAAATCAGTTTCCGTCCCCATTAGGGGATCATTTAATTTAACTATATCGAAACAACTAAGTACAAAACTTTCCGATGGAAGTTGTTTCCGTCCCCATTAGGGGATCATTTAATTTAACGAACACGTTAAAGATTATTTTTATAATAATCACCTTGAAAGTTTCCGTCCCCATCAGGGGATTATTTAATTTAACAATGACGGATACAGAAAGAAAGGTTGCAGAATTAAACGCGTTTCCGTCCCCATTAGGGGATTATTTAATTTAACAAACAGCTCGCAAGCTAGAGGAAAAGGAACAATTACCAGTAGTGTTTCCGTCCCCATCAGGGGATTATTTAATTTAACAAAATCTCTGAAATATCTTGCATGGTTCAACAAATAACCAATCGTTTCCGTCCCCATCAGGGGATTATTTAATTTAACGCCTTTAGGACTACCAGTGCAACAGCAGTATCTAAAGTTAGTATTTCCGTCCCCATTAGGGGATTATTTAATTTAACTTGTGAAAAGTTTTAGAAGAAGTTTCAACGGACTTTGTGTAGTTTCCGTCCCCATCAGGGGATTATTTAATTTAACAATGTACGCAACTAAGAAGCAATCCATTGCTTTCCTCGTTGAGTTTCCGTCCCCATTAGGGGATCATTTAATTTAACAAGTTAGTAAAAACGACCTTGATACATCTAAATTGAGCGACGAGTTTCCGTCCCCATCAGGGGATTATTTTTTTAACCTAAAAAAATCTTTGGTGGTCAACCTCACTGGTACTGTAAATCGTTTCCGTCCCCATTAGGGGATTATTTAATTTAACCAATGAAAATCTTCATCAACTATGCTTTAATTAGAGAATTACGGTTTCCGTCCCCATCAGGGGATTATTTAATTTAACGTGCAGAACGCTTAGAAAATATGATGATGGAATTGTTAGCAAGTTTCCGTCCCCATCAGGGGATTATTTAATTTAACCCTATCTCTGAAACAGTAGGTATTTACTGGTTCTAAAATGCAAAAAACGGCGGAGATCGTAAATAGACCTCTAAAGGCGCATTAACAAGCTAAAATAATGCTGTTTAACCGCACCACTATCACAACGGCGCAGATTTTGTTTTCAAGGATCAAATCTAGGTCTATTATAGCACAGCATCAATAGAAATGAAAAATATATGAAAACAGAGCTATCTCATAACAAGATAGCTCTGTATAAGAGTGAAAAGTTTTTAAGTGTATTTATGATCACCTTATTTTCTGTATTATATTTTTCTCCCTATATGTCCTCCTTTTCTCTCCCCTCTTAACTCTACTTTCACCACCTAACTAATCGTTATCTCGTTAGGTCTCTCCAGGCGATAAATAGTTCGGCCACGACTTGTGGGTTTTGGCTGAGTTTGATGCGGGCTAGCATTTTGCGCACGTAGTTGCAGTGTTCTAGCATGGCTTCGTTCAGTTTGTGTTTGACGTGACGCGGGGATTGGTACACCAAAATCGGTGCGAAGTTCCCCACGTGAATATAGCTCGTATCGGGTTCCGGACCTTCCGTAACGATATATTCATAGGGTATAGCCACGTTAAAGAGGCCGTAC
>OBVS01000163.1_pt1 | contig 36136 bp, 34 predicted proteins | sample 1476211 | NCBI WGS metagenome assembly OBVS01 (sample SAMEA2580025, study PRJEB22360) | human gut metagenome | biome: human gut; feature: human-associated habitat; material: faeces | place: Denmark | collected 2008/2010 | reverse complement strand
AAGTAGAGGACATGTTAATGCAAGCCGTCAAAGGATTAAATAAAGCTTGTGGTGTCATTTTACATTCAGACCAGGGATGGCAATATCAAATGGTAGCTTATCGTCGAATCTTGGCTGAACATGGCATCATTCAAAGTATGTCGAGAAAAGGGAATTGCTTAGATAACGCCGCGATGGAAAGTTTCTTTGGACGATTAAAAATAGAATGTTTTTATGGTCGGGAATTTAAAACAAAAGAAGAGATAGTTGATGCCGTCAGGGATTATTTGGATTACTATAATCACCGACGGATTCAATTAAAATTAAAAGGACTGAGTCCGATACAATATCGAAAACAATCCTTTAAATAACAGTCTAACTTTTTGGGGGCAGATCATTTCTAACCGCACTTTACTTTTCATTATCTTTTGTTTATTTCTTTGGCGCTTGCATAAAGCGGAAGAAATCACTATCTGGTTTCAAGATCATCATATTACCTGAACCTTCAAAGCTGCTTTCATAGGCTTTTAAGCTACGAATAAAGCTATAAAACTGTGGCTCTTGAGCAAAAGCTTGAGAATACAATTTTGCTGCAGCCGCATCACCATTACCACGTAATTCTTGTGCGGCTTTATTCGCATTTGCTAAGATCAAGATCACTTTACGATCTACATCTGCTTGAATGAATGCTGCTTTTTCTTTACCTTGTGAACGGTGTTCACGGGCAACCGCATCACGTTCTGCACGCATACGTTGGTAAATCGAAGAAGAAACTTCATCCGGTAAATTGATTTGTTTTACGCGAACATCGACGACTTCAATCCCTAATTCAGCGGTACTATCCTGCCCTGAATTTAACGCTTTTTTCGCCCCTGCCATTAATTCACCACGTGTACCTGAAACGATATCTTTAATCGTACGTGTCCCAATTTCTGAACGCAGACGGTCATTCACTTTACGGCTTAATAAGCTTGAAGCTTGGTTATAATCGCCACCACCTGTTGCAGTATAGAAACGACCAAAATCGCTGATTTTCCATTTTACATAGGAATCCACCAATAAGTCTTTTTTCTCGACTGTCACAAAACGAGTAGCTGAACCATCAAGGGTACGAATACGTGCATCAAGCACTTTAATGCTATCAATTAAAGGCAATTTGAAATGCAAACCTGGCTCATACACCACAACTTTGTTTTCTGCATCACGTTGTACTTTGTTAAAACGCAACATGATGCCACGAGTGCCTTCAGTTACAACCACGACGCTGGAATATAACACCGCTGAAATCACCACAATAATCGGAAGTAAAAATTTACGCATTAGTTAAATCTCCCTTGGCGAATGCCTTCATTTGATTGAACTGGTTGAGTCGTTTGCGTTTCTACACGACGTTCCTGTGTTGAAACAGGTGCAGAACTGACCGCACTTTCAGGCGTTGTAGTAGTCGGTTGAGCCGCTTTTTTACCCATTAATTGTTCTAATGGTAATACGGTTAAATTATTACCATTATTTGCATCTAACATGACTTTCGGCGTATTTGCCATGACTTTTTCCATGGTTTGAATATAAAGACGCTCTTTTAACAAATCAGGTGCAGCTTTAAATTCAGGTAAAAGACGTTGTAAACGTTCCACTTCCCCTTGTGCATCAAGTACAACACGATCTTTATAAGCGGTTGCTTCTTCAATGATACGTTGAGCATCACCACGCGCGATTGGCTCTTTCTCGCGAGCATAAGCTTCTGCTTCACGAATGTAACGTTGTTCGTCTTCCTGTGCTTTAATCGCATCATCGAAAGCATCTTTCACTTCTTCTGGTGGGCGTGCGGATTGAAAGTTCACGTCAATCACTTCAAGTCCCATATCATAAGGTTTAATAATATCGTTCAATGCTTTCCACGTATCTTCACGCACCACGGCACGACCAGTTGTCAACACATCATTCATGGTCATATGACCAATCACATAACGAAGTGCACTGTCAGTCGCTTGTCCGAGACTATTATCCGCATTGCTCACGCTAAACAAGTATTTTTCAGGATTTTGCACACGATATTGCACGGTCATTTCTACTTTGACCATGTTTTCATCTTTAGTTAACATCGCACCTTGCGTTTTAAGCTCACGAACTTGTTCCACATTTACTGGAATCACTTTATCAATAAAAGTTGGTTTCCAGTTTAATCCTGGTTGAACGGTAGAATGAAACTCACCAAAACGTAACGTTACACCACGTTCTGCTTCTTTGATGGTGTAAAAACCGCTTGCCCCCCAAATAATTCCCCCGATCACCGCGGCGATCGGTAAAATTTTACCTAAATTAAATAAAGGCACATTAGGCGAAATATTATTTGAACCGCCTTTTTTATTGCCAGCACCTAATTTTTTCAGCAGGTTATTGAATACCTCTTCAATATCTGGCGGTGATTGCTCCTGATTTTTATTGTCTCGCGATCCCCAGCCATTTTCATTTTGCTTATCTGATGAATTATCTGACTGTTTTGGACCGCTGCTCTGTCCCGGTTTACCCCAAGGATCTTGATCTGGACCGTTTTGCGACATTACGTTCTCCATTTGTCTAAAAATTTTAATGAGTTTATCGAAATAAATGGGGTTAGTCTATGAAAATATAAGTGGCGAATCAAGTTTTATAAAATAAAAAATCCTTGAATATTTTCAAGGATTTTCTTTTATTCATTTACTTGGTAAATCAAGGATTTTTTTATTTTTTTTTCGAGTAATCTTTTTCCATTCCAGTGATAAAAGTGCGGTTGAATTTTTGACTGATTTATAAATGCCGCAAAGTAAAAAGGCAATTCATCCGTAAAGAGCAACGCACCTTTCGGACAATAATCTGAAAAGATCTGCAGTTGTTCTGGCAAATGCGTCACACTTGATAACTTCACTATTCCTACGCCTTGTGATTTCAACACGGCTTCACGCAAACACCAACAACGATAAAAGGCCAGGTCTGCATCAGGCTGTTTAGCAAACCAATCTTGTTCTGCTTGTAGCGCAAAATGAGCCATGAGCGCAGAAAAATTCCGTTTTTTGGGATATTCAATATCAATACCGACCGCACTTTTTTCTGATTCATTAATATGCAGCAATACAGCAACCCAATCACCAGAGTGACTAATATTAAAATCAATATTCTCAACGGGAAATTGTGGTCTGTCACTTTGTGTACGATAAATTTTCCCTAAAAGTACGGTTGATTTTTCCGCTGTTTTTAGCAACTGCCAAAGTAAAAAATGCGCCAATCGACGGCATTGATGTCGTTGCGTTATCCGAGAATTTCCCAGCGGTTCCGTATACAAACTCTCAGGGACTAGTTCCCTAGGAATTTCATCAAAAGGAAAAGGTTGTTGAATATTGGCATAGGCAATAAAAGTTGTCATAAAAATAATGAATAAACATGCAAATTTGATTGCATTATAAAAGGAAAACCGAAGAAAATGTAGCACAAGAAACCAGCTCTCTTACTGAAAATGCACATAAAATTATTGCAGCATTAGGTAGTGCTGAAAATATTGAAAACGTGGATGCTTGTATTACTCGATTACGTGTTTCTGTTAAGGATGTCAAAGCCGTTGATAAAGCCACATTGAAAAAATTAGGCGCGATTGATGTGCTTGAAGTCGGCGGTGGCGTATAAGCCATTTTCGGTGCCAAAGCCATACTCTATAAGAGTGAAGTGAATCAAATCTTAGGAAAAGAAGATTAATTCCTAAAAATAAAGGGCGTTTATCCCGCCCTTTTGAGTAACAAAACAAAAGTGCAGATCAGAAATAACCGCATTTTTTATGTGTTTTATTTTGAGACTTACTATAAAGCAAAACGATGAGTTTCTTTTCCCTTATTTTATGCTAAGTGTTTATCCTTTGTTTCTGTAATAAACCAAAGTCCAATCAAACTTAATACGGCATTTAAGGTTAGATAAATTCCAACACCTTTTAAGCCGTAATTAGCATTCAATGGTAATGCAATAATTGCTGCTACACTGGCACCGAATAAGCCTGAAATATTGTAGGTCAACGATGCACCGGAATAACGCGCATGTGTTGGAAATAATTCAGGTAAGAAACTCGCAAGCGGGCCATAACCCATGCCAATTAACCCCATTCCTATCATCAAGAACCAAAATAAACTGGTAGTTGTTCCATTATCGAGAAAATATGGCAAGGCTAAGCCAAAAATAGCCACGCCAAAGGTTGTCCAAATTAACCAAATTCTTCGTCCAACGATATCGATATATTTGCCTGAAATAGCAATTGTAATGGCTAATGAAATCGCACTGCACATTAGTAAAGCAGTAAAAATTTGTGGTGAGAAACCTAATCCCATTGCATAACCGGCTTCCGATACGGTAGGGGCAGATTTTGCATAAATTTGGCTGAAAGCGATCATAATATAAAAGAGCACATAGCCTGCAATGCAGATTAGCATGCCTAAGAAGAACGGTTTGAAATGAGTAACGATCACTTCCATCATCGGTAAAGTTTTAGGTTTAGGCTTGTTAAGTGCGGCAATAAATATTGGTGCTTCCGTAAGTTTTAATCGAACATACAACCCAATGGCAACTAATACAAAAGAGGAAAGAAATGGAATTCGCCATGCCCAGTCAGTCATTGCTGCTTGTCCAAAAAGCGCGGTAATGAGTAAAAAGACACCATTGGCAAGTAGTAATCCTAGAGGAGCACCTAATTGTGGAAAAGTGCCATACCAACCACGTTTTCCTTCAGGTGCATTTTCGATTGCCACTAATGCAGCGCCGCCCCATTCGCCACCTAAACCAATGCCTTGACCGATACGACACAAGCAAAGTAAGATGGTTGCCCATATTCCGATACTGTCGTAAGTCGGTAATAAGCCTATCACTACGGTTGAGATTCCCATTACTAACAGGCTCATAACAAAGGTATTTTTTCTTCCTAAGCGATCGCCAAAATGTCCGAATAATACCGCCCCCAGAGGACGAGCAATAAAAGTCAGTGCTAGTGTAGAAAGTGCAGTAATTTGGCCCGAAAGTGGATCGGCTGCATGGAAAAATTGATGATTGAAAACGAGCACCGCAGCCATGGCATAAATATAGTTATCGAAATATTCAATAGCGGTGCCAATCATTGTTGCCATTGCTACACGTTTCAAACTATTTGGCTTATTCAGTGGTTGCATCCGCTTGCCTCCTTTAATGCTTTGGTGCTTGCCTTTATATCTTTGGCTTGACTGATTGCGGTTATTAGCGCGATACCATCTGCGCCGTATTTTCGTAAAGTTTTTACATGATCTAATTTTACTCCGCCAATAGCTACAAGTGGTTTTGTGATACCTGCTTTTCTCAAGGTTTGAATAAACGTCACTCCTAGAGTAGGTTTAGGATTTTCTTTGGACTGAGTCGGAAAAATTGGACCAATACCGAAATAATCGATTTCAGATAATTCCTCTCCGATTTTGGCTTCGTCTAAACGGTTTACTGACCAACCAATAATCAGTGGTTTATTGGTTTTTGCTCGAATCGTTTTTACAGGCGTATCGCTTTGCCCAACGTGAATACCATCCGCTTCAATTTCTAAAGCTAAATCAACATTATCATCGACAATAAATGGCACATTATATTGACGACATAAGTCTCTGCACTTAATGGCTAAGGCTCGTTGTTCTGTTGGAGAATTTTCTAATGAGAATTTGCCTTTATCGCGAAATTGAAAACAGGTAATGCCTCCTTCTAAAGCTTGTCTAAGAACAGAAAGCAAGTTATCTGCTAGATTATCACCTAAATGTCGACAATCTTGTGTGCCTGCTACAAAATAGAGCGGTAAAATTTCTTGAATATTTTTCATCTTTTAATCCTTAAAGGCGACTGTAAGCCCAATGATTTGTTGGTCCATGTCCATGACCAATATTCAATGGGTGAGATATGGCTGCCGTAATAAAATCTTTAGCTGTTTTTACCGCACTTTTTAATGGTGCGCCTTTAGCTAATTCTGCGGTTAAGCAAGCTGAAAAAGTACAACCTGTGCCGTGAGTATGTGGGGTACTGAAACGTGGACTTTCCAAAACAAAAAGTTCACCATTTTGTAAAAAGATCCAATCTTGGCATTGCTGACTTTGTGAATTGAGTGAATGTCCGCCTTTAATAATCACATTCTTTGCGCCTTGTTTTTGCAAGTCTAACGCTGCTTGTTGAATGCTGGCTGTATCAGAAATCTTAAAACCAGTTAAAGCTTCTGCCTCAGGAATATTTGGGGTAATGACATCTGCAAGTGGCAATAAATATTTGCTTAATGCGGATACCGCTTGTTGTTGCAATAATGGTGCACCACCTTTTGCAATCATGACAGGATCGATAACCAATGTGCCGAATGGACGATTTTTTAAAAAATCAGCAACGCATTCAATAATATCTGCTGTGCCAAGCATACCAATTTTGACACTTGCAATCTGAAAGTCATTTTTTACCGCTTCCAGTTGCGCTTGAGTTGTTTTCAGTGGAATAGGGTGAATATCAAATACGCCAAGTGTATTTTGTGCGGTGACAGCTGTAATCACCGAAGTGCCAAAAACGCCTTGCATTTGAAAGGTTTTGAGATCTGCTTGAATGCCAGCTCCGCCACCGCTGTCCGAACCAGCAATAGTCAATACTTGTGCGATGTTAGACATATTTCACCTCCGCGTTTTGTTCTATTACATCAGACGTCAAGGTAGCTAATTCATCAAGTAAGCGAATTTGGAACTGTCCAACTTGAGTGGTTAGGTTTTTAGCCGCAATCTCTCCTGCAATGGTGTAAGCTGCACAGGCTTCAAGTGTTGCTGAAAAATGTTTTCCTTCATCAACGGCTAAAAATGCTGTGCATACTGCACTTAATAAACAACCCGATGCGGTGACTTTTGGAAATAGCGGCGTACCGTTATGGATTGTGGCAGTTTTCTGCCCATCGCTGATGATATCGACCTCGCCACTAATTAGCACCGTACATCCATAGCGTTGTGCGACACGTTGAGCAACTTCTTGTAGATTTGTTTTACCTTGTCCCGCATCCACGCCTTTTGCTTGCCAGTCTTCACCTGCAATTGCAGCTAGTTCTCCCGCGTTACCTCGGATTAAGGCAAATTTCACTTCAGCCAATAATTGACGGATGGTTTCGCGTCGGTAGCTCGTAGCACCCACTCCAACAGGATCAAGCACGACAGGAATACCGATTGAATTAGCGGTTTTACCTGCTAATAACATAGCCTCTCGTTCTTTACCGATAAGCGTGCCGATATTGATTACCAATGCTTGGCTGATTTGGGGCACTTCAACCATTTCCTCTATGTTTGCTGACATCAATGGTGATGCACCTAATGCAAGTAAACCATTGGCACTAAAATTTGCTGCGACAATATTGGTAATATTATGAATCAAGGGATTCTGTTCACGAATTTTTGATAAATAAACTGATTTCATTTTACACCTTCATTTTTATGCTAAATCTAATCCCATTTGCCAAAATCCGATTTCCATTCGAGTGGCTGTGGTAAAAATCTGTTGGATATTAGCGAGTTGAGAATCATTAAGTGGCTCACAAAGTGCGGTAAGAAAATCAACAGTTTCTTGTGAGGCTTGTTGATATTCTGGTGCCGAGTATGCGTCAATCCAAGCTTGATAAGGATTGCTTGGTAGTTTTGGATAATTTTCTGTAATGTATCGGGCGACTTGTGCGTAACCTAAAGCACAAGGCGTCACGGCGGCATAAAGTTCTGGTAAGCCGCCCGTCATTCCACAATCAAGCAGGTAACGTGTATAGGAAATACATGCCGCACTTTCTGGTGTTTGGAATATTTCCTGTTCACTAATTTCCCATTGCCGGCAGTAATCCAAATGTAATTGGCTTTCTTGGCAAAGAATGTCGAGCGTTTTACGTGGCATGTCCATTTCGGCAAAATTTCTTGCCTTGAACAAACCCAAAGCAAAAGCGCGGCTGTAATGGAAAAGATAGATGTAATCTTGTTTTAAATAATGCTGAAAACAAGCTTTTGGCAAGGTGCCTTTTGCAAGTTGTTGCACAAATTCATGCTCAACATATTGCTTCCAATAAGGTTGCGCTTGCTGAATGAGTTGGTTGATCATCATTTTCCCTTACTGTAATTCGACAGCATAGTCTTTCAATTTAAGTGATTTTGGAATCAAGCCTTTTTGATGCATAAATTCCGCCATTTGTTGATAACGTTTGGCATCCAATTGACGAGGTTTCGTTGCTAATAAAGGAAGAGTATCTTTCCATGCTAATTGATTTAATTCCGTATTAAGTTCTTTTGGCTTATAGTTCACAAATGCTCGCCATGCATCATTTGGGTTGTTTTGTAGGTAGGTTGTAGCTTGTTCAAGTGCGGTCAAAAAATCGGAGATTTTTTTAGAAGCAAGACTGTTTTTGTTAGCAACTACAATCAATTCATCATAAGCCGGCACACCATATTCTTCAGGGAAAAATGCCACACCTTCTTGTTTTTCCAAATGGATCTGATTCAGTTCGAAATTACGAAATGCTCCGATGACCGCATCGACTTGTCCAGTTAAAAGAGAAGGGGAAAGTGACCAATTCACGTTTACTAATTTTACGTCTTGATTGTTGAGTGCAATAGAATGGAGCATTGTGTCGAGCAACACATCTTCAAAACCACTAACTGAATAGCCTACTTTTTTGCCTTTCAGATCGGCAAGTGTTTTGATGTTGCTATTTTTGAGCACTACAACGCTATTTAGTGGGCTAGAAATCAGTGAACCTACGCGTACTAAAGGTAATCCTTCAGCAACTTGTTGATAAAGTTGAGGTTGATAATTAATAGCTAAGTCCACTTTTCCTGCTGCAACTAATTTAGGCGGTAATGATGGATCGGCGGGTTCGATAATGTCGACGTCTAAGTTATTTTTTTCAAAAAAGCCTTTTTGTTGCGCGACAATGATTGCGGCGTGATCAGGATTTACATACCAATCAAGCATTAAGCTGATTTTCTCTTTTGCCAAGCTGGTAAAACTGGCGGTGAGTCCAATTAAAATACTGAAATAACGGATGATTTTCTTCATTTTTGTCTCCTTTTGTAATGAAGTGCTAAACGTGCCAAATAAAACGGCGTAGTAGCCAATCAATGCTGAAATATAAACAAAGCGAAATTGCCACTAAGATCAGCAACGCGGCAAACATTAAATCCACCTGCATACGGGCGTTGGCGTGAATCATCAAATAGCCAAGCCCTTCTGATGATCCCACCCATTCTCCGATTACGGCGCCAATCGGGGCAACTGAAACAGCAATGCGAAAGCCAGATGCAAATGCAGGCAATGCGGCAGGCAAGCGTACTTTGAGTAATAAACGCAAAGGGGAAGGATTGAATGTTTTGGCAAGATCGAGCCAAGCTTGAGGTGTATTGCGTAATCCATCGTAACAAGCTGCGGTTACAGGGAAATAGATAATGAGAATAGCCATAACAATTTTTGATGGCATTCCATAACCTAGCCAAAGTACGAGTATCGGAGCGATAGCAAAAACAGGAATTGCTTGAGAAATCACTAAAACTGGTAACAGTAATGACGATGTTTTAGGGGAAAAAGAGAGCAATAGGGCAGATGATAATCCGAAAATAAAGCCCAATAATAACCCTAAGCCAATTTCAATTAAGGTGATTTGTGTATGTTGCCAAAGTAGTTCTGAATGAGAAGTCAATTGCAGCCATACAGCTTGCGGAGAAGGAAATATGTAATAAGGAAAATCACCTAATACACCAATGATTTGCCAAAAACATAACAATATAATGCCAATGAAGAGCGGTTTTAGAAGGCCAAGTTTCATCTTTTTCCCTCTAATAATTCATTTAATAATTGCTGTTGAAGTGCCCACAAATTCTCTTGGTTGAGTTCTCGAGGTGCTTTGCCTTCGGGCTTTATGACATCAGATAATGCGAAGTGACTAGTCTGTGGTGAACGTAATACAAAAATACGTTGGCTTAAGCGTAACGCCTCTAGTGGGTCATGCGTAACCAATAACACAGATTTATTTTTTAATAGCTCATAGGCTAAGTTTTGTAATTCATAACGACTAATAGCATCAAGGGCAGAGAAAGGTTCATCAAGTAAAACTAAATCAGCGTTTTGCATTAATACTCGAGCGAGAGCCACTCTTTGTTTCTGTCCTCCAGATAATTGAGCACAGCTTTTATGGAGATGTTCTGACATGCCTACTTGTTCAAGTAGTGCTTTTGCTTGAAGAGTTGTTTTTGCAGATTTATTCCCGAATAGTACGTTTTCTAACTGGACGTTATCAATAATTGAAAGCCAGGGATAAAGGGTATCTTTTTGTGGTAGCCATGCCACTCGAATATTAGGATTAAAGATGATATTGCCTTGGATTTTCCCTTGTGTATCAAGCCCTGCAATTAATCTTAAAAGCGTTGATTTACCTACTCCAGAGCAGCCAAGTAGGCTTACCCATTCATTAGGTAAAAGCGTTAAATTAAGATGCTCAAATAATGCCTGCTTACCAAAAGCAAGGCTGAGATCCTGAATATTCACCATAGCATTAACCTTATTGATTAATAACTAGAGGCTTTGAGAAAAAAGGATTCAAAATAGATATGAAGAATGAAAAGTATTTTGGCATATTAGTTTCCTACGTCAGTGCTAACTGTTTCAGGTTCACGGGTATTATCTCAGCCACTTTGTGGCACCCCGACTAAAGTTGAAAACGATTGTATATCTCAATGTAGAATAAAACAAGAATAAATTTCATTTGATGAGAGCGGTTCTCTTGTTTAGCGCCGATAATGCATACTTAATATGCTTGAATATAAAAAAGATGTAGGCCGATCAAACTTAAGTTTGCTCTTTTTTGCTTGGAATGAGAAGAGCAATATAAGAATAAAATAATTATATTTTCGTAGAAATACTTTCAGTATAAGAAACAACTAATAAAATAAGTTTTTAAAAATTAAAGTGAAAAATGAGATTGGATTTGGATTTGAAATTATGTTTAGATAATAAAAAAACCCGACTTTCGCCGGGTTTTTATTTTACTTACAAGTTAATTACCATTGGTAGCCAACACTTGCACTTGCACCTGCATGGCCTTGTGAATTGCTGTTTACCGTGAATTTAACCCCAACTTTACCATTATCTGATAAGCGAGAGTAACCCACCGCCAACGCATTTTGTCCACGATATGTACCTGCACCGACAGACACCATAGATTTACCTGATGTCGTAGCATGATATAACCCACCTGATGCTAAAGCACCTGCAATACCTGCACGCAAGCCTTTATCAACATTATTGATTTGATTGCTGATATTACCTGCAACATATTTTAATTGGTTTACATTTACAGCATCAGTGCCATCTTTACCTGGAGCAACATGGGTAATACGTTTACCACCAGCGTTGATACCGTTTTCGTTGATATTAACGTCACCCACTTTCACTTCTTTTGCTGTGACAGAGTTTACTTTAATATCATCTTTCATCGATACTTTTACACCGTTTTCATCTGCAGTTGTGGTAATGTTTTTACCATCACCATTGACAGATACTTTGCTGCCTAGTTTTTTCACACCGGTGGTGCCTTTATCTGCATTAAAGGTTAAACCTTTCGTGGTGACTTCTGTATGCGCATCCACACCTTTTTTGATATCTTCTTTCGTTTTATTTGAAAGATCAACGGTATAGTCAGTAACAGTTGTTGAACCATCTTTATGCGTATTAGCAGCTTTTGTCACTTTAACGTGATCAGAACCACCTTTAACTGCTGCAGAAGTATCATTAATACCTTTTGCGCTCACTTTATAGATAGTTTGACCATTTGTTGTATCTGTACGAGATGTGACCTCAATATTTTCACCAGCTTCAACTTCTGTTTTCGCGGCTTTTAATTGTTTCACATTTACTGCATCAGTATCTTTTTCACCAGCTTTTACATTGGTAATACGTGTTGCATTATTGTTACCATCAGATACTTTTAAACCTTCATCTGTTTGAGTTAATTTAACTTTTACATTGCCGGTTGTATCAGTGATGTTGATGCCCTCAACTTCAGGAGTTTTCTTAATGGAAACAGTAACAGTATCGCCATTTACTGCGGTCATTACATTTTTACCATTATCAAATTTTGTAGCATCAGTATTATCTTTACCACCTTTAATATTAACAGTTGTGTTTAACTTCGCTTTATGAGCTGTACCGCTATTACCGGCGAAAGTTAATCCGCCCTCAGCAACCTCAGATTTGAAGTCTTTCAACTGTTTTACATTTACAGCGTCAGTGTCATCTTTACCTTCTGCAACATGGGTGATTTTGTTACCACCGTTGTTTAAGCCTTGGTTTGTTAAGGAAACCGTCTTAATTGTAATACCATTATTATTCACCACAGTATCACCAATGGTCACAGAACCTTTATTGCCTAAGTTCACTTTTTCAGCTAATTGAACGTGTAATTTGCCATCTTTTGCATTCACGCCAATATTGCCTTCAGTTAAGTTGCCTTTTGCACCGCCCACAATATCCAAACGCTCATTTGCTTTTTTAGCAATCACGTTACTTTCCGCTTGATTGTCTTTTGCTGCCACATAATTATCGCCAGCATATTTTTGACCATCATCAAGTGTTGCGACTTCGTGTTTAACCTGGTTGTTATCGGTATAAACGATTCGGGTCATGCCGTCTTTGCCATCCTTACCGTTTGTGCCATCGACACCAACCGCACCTTTATCACCTTTAATGGTTAAACCGTTTTCACCATCTTTACCATTTAAGCCGATAGAACCGTCGTTACCGTTGATTGCAACTGCAGAACCGTCTTTACCGTTCACGCCAATAGATCCATCAACGCCGTCTTTACCCGGTTTGCCATCAGCCCCAGGAGTGCCTTTTTCTCCCACAACAACTTGGTTTTTCAAGCCGTAAGTGTAAGTCACGTTACCGTCATTCACGTCTTGTTTTAAAGTCAAGTTATCGCTTGCAGCAAAGTTGACTGATTTGCCTGATTCAACTGTGGTGTCTGTTACTGTTCCCACTAGGTTTGAACCTGTTGCATTTGTTTTAAAGCTATAATCTTTGATTTTGTTTGCTAAGCCGCTTAAATCAATTTTAGCTTCAGTGTTTTCTACAACGTTTCCATTGCCATCTTTATATTTCAATGTAACTGATTTAGTTTCATCGTCGTAAGTATAGGTGACATCTGAATCTTTACCATTAGCTTTAGTTGGAGCAATGTGAAGTTCAGTTGATCTTAATTGTTTCACATTCACAGCATCATTGTCTTTGGTGCCTTCAGCCACCCCAGTAATCTTCGCATCAACGGTTTCATTTGTGGTTGACCCCGCTTTTGGTTTACTGATGTGAAGGTCGCCATTAACATCTGCGCTAACAGTGACTGTGTTATCCCCATTTTTGTAAGTGGTTGAGGTTAAATCTTTCAGTACGCTATCTAATGCAAAGGTAAATACACCATTAGTGCGATTAACATGTAAGTTCTTACCTGCTTTAAATGTTAGCTCGCTACCTGCATTGACCGCTTCACCATCATCATTTTTAGTTTCAGCTAAATCGTCCTCAGAGTTGTCTGCTTTCGCAAACCATTTCGCTGAGTTAATCATGTCGGCAACATTTTTAACGGTGGTAACTTTGCTGTCATCTTTATTTGATTGCGGTTTAACCTGACCAACCTTTTCTGTACCCGCTTTGTTGTCTTTTGTTACAGCAATAATTTCACCTTTTTCGCCAGCACCCAATGTTGAACTGACGGTAACCGTACGTTTTCCACTTGTACCATCAACGGTTACGGTTGTACCTCCGGCACCAACAAAGCTAACCTCATCACCTGCTTTAACAATGCCTTTTGACTCAGCGCCTTGAGAGATTTTCCAGCCGCTGTTATTAACCACGTCTACAACATTTTTAATGGTTGCCACGCCATCATTATTTGGCGCTTCAAATTTACCTGTGAACGTGTCTGGCTGTGCAGGCGGTACAGTAACTGTCGCGGTGTTCACATTGAACTTCACAACACCGTTATCACTAACTTCCGCTGTGGTATGTGTGCCGTTGGTAAAATTAAGGCCTTTTTCGAGCGTAACTTTTTTCACATCTCCATTATTGGCTTTGTAGCTCAAGTTTGTTACTTTCGCTGCTTCTGTACCGTTGTAGTTAATCGCAATACCTTTGTCATTCGCTGTTGTGGTAATCACGTTATTCGTCGTACCACCTTTCACATCAACTTCTGAGCCCAGTTTCTTAATCCCAGTGTTACCTGTATTTCCGTTAAAGGTTAAGCCTTTAGTTGTGACGGTTGTGTTCGCATCAACACCTTTTTTGATGTCGTCTTTCGTACCTTGAGTTAGGTCAATCTTAACATCTGTACCTGATGCTGTTGTGGTAATGTTGCCGTTCTCTGCACCCACAATATTAAATTTCAGACCACCGTCTTTATTTAATTTTTGTGCATCTGTCGCTGAGTTATTCTCACCACCTAAAGTCACAGTGTTGTTGAACTTGTTATCAACAGTATATAACTGGCTACCATTTACCGCTTCTTTACTGTCTGAAGTAACATTACCATCAGCCACATTTTTCACTTTGTTATTACCCATATCCACATTTCCACCGTTCTTCACAGTTAAGTTCGTGGTGGTTGTATTGGTTGTGGTTACATTGGTAAATTCCACATCATCTTTCGTAGCATAGATAAACTTGTTGCCAGATTTTTGTAACGCCATGTTTTTACCTGCAACGAAAGTCACGTTATTACCCGCTGCAACATTGCTATCTCCGTCACCAGAGTCCTCATTGGTTGTTACGCTATCGCCACGTTTAGCCACCCAATAACTTTCGTTAATCGCTTTCGCTACATTTTCAGATGTAACTAACTTGCCTTTGTCCGCATCTGCTGGTGTTTCTACTTTACCTGCGTTATCGCCTGTTTTATTAACGGTTAAATCAACGGTATTTGCAGTAAGCTGATTACCATTAGGGTCAATTTTTATTGTGGTGTTATCTACGTTTACATCATAGCTAATGGTTGCCCCTTCGCTTGCTTCAGTCACAACATTGGCATTGGTAGCATTGCCTGACTTAAAGTTGACATAATCACCAGGGTTAATTAAAGCCGGCGCTCCGCCATTGGTGTATAAATTCCAACCTGTTTGATTGACTTTATCCGCTACATCATAAGCTGTAGCTAAGGCATATTTATTAGTATCATCTCCTGTCGGTACAACAAATCGACCCGTAGGGGTAGCTTGTTTTGTGTTATCTATTTTTTGGGTTGTTATACCGTTATTTACGGTAATTTCAACTGGATGTTTTTTCTCGGTGTTAATTTTTGCAGTGACTGCTTTAAATTTAATTGTAGATAAACCGTTAGCTTCGGGGAATGATTCGATTTCAATGCTTTTATCTGCATTGGTGAAGTCAACTTTATCACCTGGATTTACAAGGCCAACTTTTGTACCTTTTGCTAGTACCTCCCAGCCGCTGTCATTGATTGCACTAGCAACAGCAGTCGTTGTAGCTAAACCTGGTTTGGTAGAAGATGATTTGCCATCCGTCGTAGAGAATGTTCCTTGTGTAGTACTAATTTCTAATTTTTTATCACTCGCTTTGGTTGTAATAAAGCTATCTGCAGCTCCAACAACAGATAAACGCTGATCGTGTAAACGTACATCACCTTTTGTATTATTGTCACCTTTGAAGGCTAGATTTACTGATTTTAATTGTGCTACGTTTACCGCGTCATCATCCGCTGTACCAGCTGCTAGGTGGTTGATTTGACGGGTTTTTTTATCGTTACCAATGGATAATCCCGCAAGATTAGAGGTAAGGTTTTTTCCAGTGAGTCCGTTATATTTATTTTTACGAACACCTTCTGCCTCTTGAGATGCATCAAAGCCAGTTTGACCTGAAGCTACAGTTGTTTTTGATTCTGAGCCCAAAGCAATACCATTGGCGATGTTTGCTGCGGCACCTGAGCCAATGGCAACAGCGTGTTCTTTATCAGCTGTTGTTTTATTACCATTATTCTGATCACTTGCACCTAGTGCAATTGAATTATTCCCCGTACTTTGAGCATTTCGACCAATTGCAATTCCTCGAGCCCCATTACTGTAAGCTTTATCGCCTATTGCAATTGCACTAGTGTGTAATGTTTGTGCTTCATTACCAATTGCTACTGTACGAGCTTGTTTACTGGTTGCGCTGTTACCGATCACAACAGCGCTGTCGGCATTGCTTGTTGCTGTACCAACATTTAAGTCATATCGTTCATTATTTTTTAATGCTGTCGCTGATTTACCAATTACTACAGCGTTATTTGCAGATGAGGCTGCATCTTTGCCAATCGCAATCGCATCTGTTGCTGTGGCACCATCATTATTTTCGTTGGCGCCGCCCTCTGACTTGACTGAGAAATATTTGATTTTATATTTAGGATTTATTTTTAAATCCCAAACAGTATTATTTGGATCGGTTGTATCGGGATTAACGGTAATATCCCCATCTTTAGAGGTCACGTTATAATGTTTAATTGTCCCCACAACAGCTTTTAACTGCGCCACGTTTACAGCATCAGAATCTGCACTACCTGGAGCTAGATTGGTGAGCTGGCGAGTAGTGGTGTCGTTACCTAGGGAGACTGCACCAGCAGTACCTTTAATGGTATTTTTTACTCTTTCTAAGGTTGATGGATCATTGATTAATTTAACTGGTGCATAAACGTCATGGTTTTTATTGTTTTTAATGTCGTTATCTGAAATTCCTGTGGATGATGTAATTGTTCCAGCATCTGAAATATGGACATTATCTGCATTTAATGCTGTTCGAGATGAACTTGATCCTTTACCTAATGCTACCCCGCCTTCTGCAGATACGCTAGCATAGTTACCAAGTGCGGAGCCGTTATTTGCTGTCACTGTGCTATGAGAGCCGATAGCTGTAGAATTTACACCTCCTGCATTTGCACTATTGCCAAAAGCTGATGCGTCTGTTGCGGTTGCTGTAGATTCGTTACCGAAAGCTGAAGACCATCCACCGGTTGCTTTTGCTTTATAGCCATAAGCAGCTGCATTACCAGAAGCAGAAGCTTCCGCCCCTGTTGCGATAGCTCCTGTGCCTGTTGCGGAAGCTTGGCGTCCTGATGCAATGCTGTCTGCACCTGCTGCATTTGAGGCGTTTCCTGTTGCAATAGCATTATCACCACTTGCTGTTGCGTTTTTACCAGTAGCGACAGATGCTGAACCTGATGCACGTGAGCTAACACCAGTTGCAGTTGAGAATTCTCCTGTAGCCTGAGCGTCATGACCTAATGCGGTTGCTTGGTTGTTTTTTGCTTTTGCTGAGTCACCTACAGCCGTAGCTTTTTCTGCTATGGCTTCAGTCCAACCACCAATAGCGGTTGTTCCCGCTTGCATTGCTTTAGAAGCTACACCCGCAGCAACAGAGCCGCTACCATGTGCATGTGCTTGCATGCCTAATGCTGCACTTTGATCGCCTTTAGCTTCAGACGATACCCCTACAGCAGTAGCTTGGTTACCACTTGCTTCAGCCGCATCCCCGATAGCCGATGAAGAACCGCCTGTTGCTTGAGTGTTATAACCTGAGGCAAGAGCATGAGTTCCGCTTGCCTTCGCTTTTCCACCTACAGCTGCAGATTGTGCACCAGTTGCTTTTGCTTCATCCCCCACAGCAGCAGAACCTGTTATACCGTTGGCCCCACCTTGTGCTACAGCATGTTTACCTAACGCAATATCTCCATTGCCTTTAGCTTCAGCATTCACACCAAGTGCTGTTGATTCAGAACCCGTTGCTTTAGATAAGTGACCAATGGCAACTGTTTTTTCTCCGATTGCCTGTGTTTGAGATCCTATTGCAAGAGCGTGATTACTTTCTGCTACAACCAAATAACCAATGGCAATTGATGTTACATCGTCAGCTCTAGCAAATAATAAATAAAAGAGTGTTTTCGCCTGGAAAGAAGGAAGTGGTAAAAGATTAACTGACCTAATAACGGCTTAGTTATATTTAAAAAGCCGGTAACATTCCATGTCATACAACGAATAAGGTTCATTTTATGGCCTGATTTATTAATAAATAGTGAAATTAACTTTTAAAGATATCAATTCATTTGTTTACTGAACTAGAAATAGACAAATAGAATTTTGGCAGAGATTGTACCACTTTGTTATTTGAAATAGAAAGAAAATTTTTAAGAATAATAACCATAACCATAACCATAACCATAACCATAACCATAACCATAACCATAACCATGATCTGAATGTTTTTTCTACTGATTTATGTTATTTAATCCCTTTTACAAAAGTTAGCTTGAATCACAAACTGCGTGCAAAATTTAGGATTTTCGGTAGAATTCGGGTGAGAAAAATGCACTTTAATACGGATTTAAATTGGCATGTGTTTTTTAATTAGTAAATAACTCGTCAATGGACGAATCTGAACCTCAACGAAGAAAACGGCGACATTATGCTTCCAGAACTTGGCTTTTTCCTTCTTTTACTCGCAACAGCTAGCGAGTTTTTTCTTGCGTTAGTGCCTCAATTTGGATTATTCAAAAAAAATTCGACTTTAATTAATGCCGCTTGGCCGCTTAGTTATATTTTTACCCTTGCGACGACGTTCTCAATTGGTTTGCTTGCTTATTCTTTTGCGGTGGATGAGAAGAGAAGTCCATAATTCCTCACCTAACGATAATTAAAAATTAAAGTTAAGTATTAGACTAGGTGCTGATTATTGGTTTGGAATTAGATGGTGCCCGAAGCCAGACTTGAACTGGCACGCCTCGAAAGGCGAGGGATTTTAAATCCCTTGTGTCTACCGATTCCACCACTCGGGCAAATTGGAGCGGGAAACGAGGCTCGAACTCGCGACCCCGACCTTGGCAAGGTCGTGCTCTACCAACTGAGCTATTCCCGCAGGGCATTCATGTGAAAATTTGGAGCGGGAAACGAGGCTCGAACTCGCGACCCCGACCTTGGCAAGGTCGTGCTCTACCAACTGAGCTATTCCCGCATACGCTGTTAGTGCGGTGCATTTTACGGGAATTTGAAATTCTGTCAATCGAAGATCTGAAAAAAAAATTCAAATGTTGAAAAAATCTTCGTTTCGGTTGAAATTACAGCAAAATTTGACACAAGAATATAATTTTCACAGAGTTTTCAATTTCTACTTTTATCGTGAGTGGCTTTATGACAAAATTGGAACGTTTTGTTCGCCATTAAATCAAGAAAAGTGCGGTCAAATTTTTGCATATTTAGAGGTAAATTATGACACAACAATATTCTATCGATACATTATTAGCCCAAGCGGGAAATCGCAGTGATGAACGTACTGGTGCGGTCTCTACGCCAATTTATCTTTCAACGGCTTATGGTCATCACGGGATTGGTGAAAGCACGGGATTTGATTATACGCGTACAAAAAATCCAACGCGTACTGTTTTAGAAGATACCGTAGCAAAATTAGAAAATGGTGATCGTGGTTTTGCCTTTTCCTCCGGCATGGCGGCAATTCAAGTGTTGATGAACCTATTTAAAGGTCCTGATGAATGGATTGTGTCAAGTGATGTATATGGTGGAACTTATCGTTTATTAGATTTTGCCTATAAAAATAACAACAGCGTGAAACCTGTTTATGTGAATACCGCTTCTTTAGCTGAAATTGAAGCGGCTATTACAGCAAATACAAAAGCAATTTTTATTGAAACCCCATCAAATCCATTAATGGAAGAGTGTGATGTGGAAGAAATTGCGAAGTTAGCGAAAAAACACAACTTGTTAATGATTGTGGATAATACCTTCTTAACTCCAGTGCTATCTCGTCCATTAGATTTAGGCGCAGATATTGTCATTCATAGCGGTACAAAATATATTGCGGGTCATAATGATAGTTTAGTGGGCTTGATTATTGCAAAAGGGCAAGAACTTTGTGATCGTATCGCTTATATTCAAAATGGTGCAGGTGCCGTACTTTCGCCGTTTGATTCTTGGTTAACCGTGCGTGGAATGAAAACCCTTTCATTACGTATGAAACGCCATCAAGATAATGCGAAGGCGATTGCGGAATTTTTACGCGAACAACCACAAATTGATAGTGTGTTATATCCAAACAAAGGCGGTATGCTGTCTTTCCGTTTGAAAGATGAAAATTGGGTGAATACGTTCTTAAAATCAATCAAGTTGATTACCTTTGCGGAAAGCTTAGGCGGTACAGAAAGTTTTATTACCTATCCTGCGACCCAAACTCATATGGATATTCCTGAAGCAGAACGTGTCGCCCGTGGTATTACAAACACATTGTTGCGTTTTTCTGTTGGTTTAGAAGATGTGGAAGACATCAAGGCCGATTTATTACAGGCATTTGCACAGCTTAAATAGTTAGTTTTTATCAATCGGACTAATCTGTGCAATTCAATATGCCTTGTGCTATTATGAATAACATCAATTAACGCTAGGTGTTGATTTGTCAGCACCTTAATTAAATAAGGAAACAAAAATGAGCGAAGTATTACATATTACTGATGCAGATTTCGAAACTACAGTTGTGCAATCTGATATCCCTGTATTAGTGGATTTTTGGGCACCTTGGTGTGGCCCTTGCAAAATGATTGCGCCAATTTTAGATGAAATTGCACCTGAATTCGCAGGTAAAGCAAAAATCGTTAAAATCAACGTAGATGACAACCAATTAGTGGCAGGTCAATTTGGTGTACGTAGTATCCCAACTTTACTACTTTTCAAAAATGGCCAACTTGTTGCAACACAAGTTGGTGCGTTACCAAAAAATCAATTAGCGGCGTTTATTAATCAACATCTATAATTGAGTGATTAAACATAAAAGAGCGGTCAAAAATAGCAATGTTTTTGACCGTTCTTATTTTTTCTCTCGCCAATAAGTGGCAAAACGAGGTTTTCCAGAATTAGTTAATCCTCGATATTTGTAGGTAATCGTGCTACCAATAGGCGGTGGATTTTCTCGCTCACTCAGATTAAATCCTGAACCGATTTTGAATTTTCCACGATGATTTTCACAGGTGAGTGAACCGAGTATATTTTCAAATTGTCCTTTTCCTTTATGGTGCTCAACCACCGTACATTCTTCATCATAAGCGGTTTTAAGCTTCAAAATTTGTGTACTGCGTTTCCGTTCGTAAGGGGCGTTAGGATTACGTAACACAATTCCTTCACCTTTTTTCCCTTCAATTTCATGCAAATACTCGAATAAATGTGTTTTATCTCGTATCGGAATTTGCGGAATGATCTTGATATAAGGCGTAGGGTGGCCTTTCAAATAATCTTCTAAGGTTTTGAGACGTTCAAAAAGGTTGCCTGAGGCATTAGGCACATCGAAAACATAAAGTGTTAATTTTGCCCAATTATCACCTTTAAAGGATTTCGTGATAGAGGCAATCTCTTCAAATTGATTACGTTCACTAAATAGCTCACCATCAATGGCAAAAGGCGGAAATTGAGCGGTAAAATAGGCGGGCGCGGGTAAGGGTAATCCTTGACGGCTTAATAGCGCTTTGCCATCCCAATAACCTCGTACTCCATCTAATTTTTCAGACATCACCCAACCCTGGATATCTTGGTTCTCATAGGTGCTTAATAGCATTAAATCACTATCATTTGCCCAAGTTATCAGACTGAATAGTATACAAAGTAATAAATAAACTACTCGCATAATCTCTCCTTTTAAATTGTTTGAGTTTAAAAAGTGCGGTCATTTTTTACAGCGTTTTTAATTGAATTTGTGATTCGTATCGCAAAATAATGAGAAGTAAGCTGGAAAATAGAGAGATAAGAAAGAGCGCTAGATTATTTGAAATGAACGCTATACAATGCCAACACTATTTCGAATTTAATTTTTAAGGAGAATAAAATGTATTTTGATCAAATTAAAGCTGAGCTTGTGGAAGCACAAGACGTATTAAATAAGTTTGTTTCAGATGATAACAACATCAAACTCATTGAAAAAGCGGCTAAATTGTTAGCCGAAAGCTTTAAAAATGGCGGGAAAGTATTATCTTGCGGTAATGGCGGTTCTCACTGTGATGCTATGCACTTTGCAGAAGAACTGACAGGGCGTTATCGTGAAAATCGTCCGGGTTATCCTGCGATTGCGATTTCAGATGTGAGTCATTTAAGCTGTGTAAGTAATGACTTTGGTTATGAATATGTTTTCTCTCGCTTTGTTGAAGCCGTCGGTAAAGAAGGCGATGTTTTATTTGGATTATCGACATCAGGCAATTCTAAAAATATCTTAAATGCGATCGAAGCGGCGAAAGCAAAAGGTATGAAAGTGATTGCGATGACAGGTAAAGATGGCGGTAAAATGGCAGGCTTAGCGGATGTTGAAATTCGTGTGCCACACTTTGGTTATGCAGATCGTATTCAAGAAATCCACATCAAAGTGATCCATATTTTAATGATGTTAGTTGAATTTGAAATGGCGAAAGAGGCTTAATACGCGACAAGTGCGGTTAAAAATTCAATGATTTAAAGATCCCAAAAAGTTTTTTGGGATTTTTTATAAAAAATGCTTGCATAAATAATCACTAAAAAGTAATATTTATTCATTATTACGAATCAATCAAGGATAGTAGTAAACTTAAAATGACGATTAGTGTTAAAAATTTGAATTTCTTTTATGGTTCATCACAGGCATTGTTTGATATCAATCTTGATGCACAAGAAGGCGATACTGTGGTGTTACTTGGACCAAGTGGTGCAGGAAAAAGTACGTTAATCCGTACATTAAATTTATTAGAAGTACCAACCTCTGGCGAATTGCATATTGCGAATAATCATTTTGATTTGTCTCAAGCGAATAATAATCCGAAAGCCATTCGTCAACTTCGTCAAGATGTTGGCATGGTATTTCAGCAATACAATCTTTGGCCACATTTAACGGTGATTGAAAACCTAATTGAAGCGCCGAAAAAAGTGTTAGGTATTAGCGAGGAAGAAGCGAAAAAAGATGCATTAGAACTTTTAAAACGTTTACGTTTAGAAGAGCATGCGGATCGTTTTCCCCTTCACTTATCAGGCGGTCAGCAACAACGTGTTGCCATTGCTCGAGCATTAATGATGAAACCGCAAGTGTTGTTGTTTGACGAGCCAACGGCTGCACTGGATCCAGAGATTACAGCTCAAGTTGTTGATATCATTAAAGAACTCCAACAAACAGGCATTACTCAAGTGATTGTAACCCACGAAGTGAATGTGGCACAAAAAGTGGCGACAAAGGTCGTTTATATGGAACAAGGTAAGATTATTGAAATGGGCAGTGCAGATTGCTTTGATAATCCAAAAACCGAACAATTTAAACAATATCTTTCACACTCAGAATAAGGAAACACAACATGAAAAAATTACTTTTAACCGCAATGTTAATGGGCTCAGCTTTTGCTGCGAATGCACAAGAAATCACTTTTGCGATGGAACCGAGCTACCCACCATTTGAAACAACGAATGAAAAAGGCGAAATCATTGGTTTTGATGTGGATGTAGCGAATGCAATTTGTAAGGAAATTCAAGCAACTTGTCACTTTAAAAGCCAAGCATTTGATGCGTTAATTCCAGGCTTAAAATCTAAACGTTTTGATGCTTCAATTTCTGCTATTGATATTACGGATGCTCGTGCAAAACAAGTAGCGTTTTCTAATGCTTACTATGATAGTTCAGCAAGCTATGTAGCGTTAAAAGGCAAAGCGGATTTAGCTTCAGCAAAAACAGTTGGTGTTCAAAACGGAACAACATTCCAACAATATACTGCAGCAGAAAGCAAACAATATAATGCGAAAGCTTATGCTAGCCTTCAAGATGCGATCTTAGACTTAAAAAATGGCCGTATTGATATTATCTTCGGTGATACAGCGGTGCTAGCTGATATGATTTCAAAAGAAGCTGAAATTCAATTTGTAGGTGACAAAGTGACAGACAAAAAATATTTCGGTAATGGTTTAGGTATCGCGGTAAATAAATCAAGTAAAGAATTGCTTGAAAGCTTGAACAATGGTTTGGAAGCGGTGAAAGCAAACGGTGAATACCAAAAAATCTATGATAAATGGATGACTAAATAATCTATGTTTTATGATTATCTTACATTAATTGAACATGCAGCCCTAATGACCTTAGGGCTTGCTATTTGCTCTCTGATTGTCGGTTTATTACTCAGCATTGTTTTTACAGGACTAGAGGCTAATAAATATGAATTTATTGCAAAACCAACGGCGATTATTATTGCTTTATTACGTGGTTTACCAGAAATCTTAGTCGTATTATTGATTTATTTTGGTTCAACCCAAGTTGTAGAAATGCTAACGGGAGAGTATATCGAATTCAGCGCCTTTGGTTGTGGTGTCTTTGCATTGTCTTTGATTTTTGCCTCTTATGCTTCACAAACCTTACGTGGTGCGATTCAAGCTATTCCAAAAGGGCAGTGGGAATCAGGTGCTGCTTTAGGATTAAGCCGTGCTTATACCTTCATCAATTTAATTATGCCACAAGTATGGCGACATGCTTTACCGGGCTTAAGCAATCAATGGTTAGTCTTATTAAAAGATACGGCGTTGGTATCATTAATTGGTGTCGATGATTTAATGCGTCAAGCAGAATACATCAATACCAATACTCATGAGCCTTTCACTTGGTATGGTATTGCAGCCTTGATTTATTTAGTGATTACGTTGATTAGCCAAGCGGGGATTCGCAAATTAGAATTACGTTTCACTCGATTTGAACGGGGAGTCGAATAATGTTTCAAGAGTATTTAGCAGTGATTGCTCAAGGTATTCCGACTAGCCTGTTGCTTACAGTTGTGTCTTTGTTTATTGCCTTTTTCTTAGCGTTAGGTCTAACCTTCTTACTTTCTATTGGCAATAAATTGGTGAAAAGTGCGGTCAATTTATTCCTTGTTTTATTTACAGGCACCCCACTTTTAGTGCAATTTTTCTTAATTTATGCAGGCCCAGGCCAATTCCAATGGTTGGTGGACAGCCCATTATGGGGATTATTCTCCAACGCATGGTTCTGTGCAGCGTTAGCTTTGGCTTTGAATAGTGCGGCTTATTCAACTCAATTATTCCACGGAGCAGTAAAAGCGATCTCTAAAGGTCAATGGGAAAGCTGTGCAGCATTAGGTTTAAGTCGCATGCAGACTTTAAAAATCCTCATTCCTTATGCGTTAAAACGCGCACTCCCTTCTTATACCAATGAAATTATTTTGGTATTTAAAGGTACAGCATTAGCTTCTACCATTACGATCATGGATATCATGGGATATGCACGCCAACTTTACGGTACTGAATATGATGCGCTAACTATCTACGGTATTGCAGGCGGTATTTACCTCATTATTACTGGTATCGCCACTTTATTACTCCGTCAGTTAGAAAATAAAGTGTTGTCATTCGAACGTATTGATACCGTCAAGGCATAAAGTGCGGTCAAAAATAGAAACAAATCGGGCAGTTTAAAAATTGCCCGATTTTTTATATGATTAAAGAATTTATGAGGCAATTATGTCCGAATCATCCTCCCTAAAATTCTATCTTGAATTATTACGTTTAATTCCGAAAAACTATTCCATTAGCTCACTAGAACTGCGAGAGAAATTGCTCGCATTAGGCATTGAGCGTGATTTGCGCAGTATTCAGCGTGCATTGAATACGTTATGTGAGCAGTTTGAAATTGATTGCAATACCAATGATAAACCTTATAGCTATCGTTGGAAACCCGATGCAAAAGGCTTAGATATGCCAATTTTAAACGAACAACAATCGTTAGTGTTGATGTTGGCAAAGCAATATTTAACCGGTATTTTGCCAACCAATATTATGCAATCGATGGACGGTTTTTTTAAACAGGCTGAATATAATTTGGCTTATGGTAAAAATCAGAAAAAGGAAGCCTCTGAGTGGTTGAATAAAGCCGGGATAGCTCCAACTAGCCAGCCATTATTACCTGCAAAGATTGATCCTGAAGTATTCAATAAAGTAAGTATTGCTCTTTATCATAATAAATACATTAACATGAGCTATCGTAAGAATGATGGAAATATACGTGATGCTCAGGTTAAACCCCTTGCATTAGTGCAACAAGGTCCAAGTACTTATTTGGTAGTCCAATACGAGAGTGGGGCTATTAGGCATCTTGCATTACATCGATTTATTTCAGTTAATGTTAGTACGATGCAATTTGAACGCCCGAAATTTAGTCTAAAAGCGCATATCGAAAGTCAAAACTTTGGCTTTAGTTCTGGTAGGAAGATTCGTTTAATTTTCCGCATTGATAAAGAAACAGGTGGATTTTTGACAGAAACCCCGCTTTCAGCCGATCAAAGCGTAAAAGATTGTGGCACTGAATATGAAATTTCCGCTACCGTGATTGAGAGCGCCATGCTGGAATGGTGGATTGCCCATTTTGGTGAAGATTACCAGGAAATTGACCGCACTTATTTAGACGAAAATGCTTAACGACATAAATTGTCGCTTTATCTTTTATCATTAAGCCATCAACAGAGAGGGCATTAAAATGAAGAAAATTGTTTATATTGATATGGATAATGTGATGGTTGATTTCCCGTCTGGTATTGCAAAATTAGATGAGAAAACCAAGCAAGAGTATGAAGGTCGATATGATGAAGTTGAGGGAATTTTTAGCTTAATGGAACCCATGCCAAACGCCATTTCTGCCGTTCATAAATTAATGAAGAAATATCATATTTACGCACTTTCTACCGCGCCTTGGCATAATCCATCCGCTTGGAGCGATAAAGTTAAGTGGATTCAGCGTTATTTCGGCGAAGAAAAAGGCTCAGCATTATACAAACGGTTAATTTTATCTCACCATAAAAACCTGAACCAAGGCGATTATTTAATTGATGATCGCACTAAAAATGGGGCGGATAAATTCGAAGGGAAGCACTTACATTTTGGTACTGAACAATTTGCTAACTGGAACTGCGTACTATCTTACTTAGATTGTGGGCCTTTTACACCAAGTGACATTTTGCAAGATTGTTTAAAAAAATCAGCCGCACTTGTGCAAGTTGAAAATGAAGATCAAAGCCGAGTCATTGGTGCTTTTGCTGATCGCTATAAATGGCAAGTGTTTAATTTAGCCTGTATTTATGCGGATGAAACAGCAACCGAACACAAAACGGTCTATTTAATTATCAGCCTTAATCAAATCGATGAGTTTAAAATGCGTATTGAAGCAATGTGTGCTCATATACAAGCCGAATATGACGTGTTATTACGCTCAAAATCACAGCTAAAACAATATTTCCAACGCCTTTCAGATAAGCCATTCTTACATATTGAAAGCTATGCTTATCAACCTCTTTATAAAGCCGGGAATATATTTGGCATGATGGCTAGAGATAGACAGATTGATGAAATTTTAGGACAAAAAGGAGCCTGAGAAATGACTTTGGAAAAGAAACCAATTTGCGTGGTATTAACGGGAGCAGGAATTAGTGCCGAAAGTGGTATTCCTACTTTTAGAGCGGAAGATGGCTTGTGGGCTGGGCATAAAGTAGAAGAAGTTTGCACGCCAGAAGCCTTGCAAAAGAACCGTGCGAAAGTGCTCGATTTCTATAACCAACGCCGTAAAAATGCGGCAGCAGCTAAGCCCAATGCAGCGCATCTCGCCTTAGTTGAACTAGAAAAAGCCTATGATGTGAGAATCATCACGCAAAATGTGGATAATTTACATGAACGCGCCGGCAGCTCGAATGTATTGCATTTGCATGGAGAATTAAATAAAGCTCGCAGTAGCTTTGATGAAAGTTATATTGTGGATTGTTTTGGTGATCAAAAATTAGAAGATAAAGATCCAAATGGACACCCAATGCGCCCTTACATCGTCTTTTTTGGTGAAATGGTGCCGATGCTAGAACGAGCGGTTGATATTGTGGAACAAGCAGATGTTGTGTTAGTGATTGGCACTTCTTTACAAGTGTATCCAGCCAACGGCTTAGTCAATGAAGCCCCAAGAAAAGCGCTAATTTATCTGATTGACCCTAACCCAAATACAGGATTTGTTCGTAAGCAAGTTATTGCAATAAAAGAAAAAGCAGGCGAGGGGGTTCCGAAAGTGGTAGCTGAGTTATTGGAGAACACCAAAAACTCATAGAAAAATGACCGCACTTTTCACATAAATAGCAAGTTTTATATCACTATACTGTATGACTGATGAATTAACGAGAAACGTATGCATCCAGTAATTGAATTTTATTTAGAACAAAGAAAAAGCCAACATAATTTATCTTTGCAAGATATGTGGGCAATGCCCCAAAGAATGATTGGCGATGCTTATTTTTATATTCCTTGGCTTTTACCTGTTACTGAAAGTTCCAAATGGAATCGTTCAGTACCGGTTTTTAACGAAGAAGACCTGGTTATTTTTATTGGAGATGAAGCAATTCAAAATAAATATTTACATTCTATTGATATTATTCTGGATTACTTCTGTTTATATCGTGAAGATAATAAAATATTCCCTAAACCTGAATTAACTGAATGTAAAGTTTGGCTACGCAATATTGGGCATGAAAGTAAGAAGATTTCCCGCATCATTCGTAGTTTAAATTATTGCGGTCATACTGAGTTGGCTAAAAGTTTACAGCAACTGGCAATAAAATTAGGTCAAGAAAAAGGCGTAATTCAAGAAGAAACCATAGGGATTTGGACAAATCTACTTAAATAATGAGGATAAAATAATGGTAACAGAAGAGTTTAAAAAAGTAGCGGTATCTTTTGCTGGTGGAGATGGCGGAAATCCTAACTCAGATGTTTGGTTTTGTGGGTTAGAATGGGGGATTGGTGATGAAGCTTCTCCTGATGATTTTTATAAGAAATTTAGTTTAAGCCCTAAATTAATACCGCACTCTTGGTTAGAGGACGATTTTGATGGTAGTTGGACTACGCAATATAATCAAAAATTATGTTGGTTTTTGTGGTACTACTATAATTTAGATTGGAAAAGTGGTGAAAGCTATGAGTATTTTGTTAGTACTTATAATGTGCTTTATCCACAGGGTATTGGTTTTAAATTAAATATGCTACCAATAAATTTCAAAAATAGAGCATCAATTCAATGGAATGAACAATTCATTAAGATGACAGGATTTGAAACATTCGATGAATATAGAGAATGGTGTGTTGAAAATCGTGGTGCTTTTTATCGTCAACTTATAGATGAATGTAATCCTAAAGTTATTATTTGTACGGGAGTCACTGAAAAAGATAACTTCTTTAAGTTTTTTACTGGAGAAGCCGTATATGAAACTAAAGCGTTGAAAGAATTTAATATCTTCTATCGCAAGTACAATGATACTTTAATTTGTGTTTGCCCATTTTTTGGTGGCCCAAGTGGCATTAATTCTTACGACAAAATGGAAGCATTAGTAGAGTCAGTAAAAGAATTATGTAAATAATTTTTTTATTAAGTTTAACGTTGATAGATAAATAGCGACTTCGGTCGCTATTTATCGTTACTTATCTTGCTTATGTTTAAGCATATGCATAATAAGCCTAATAAGCGTTTCTTTTTGTTTCGGATCAGATTCTGCGACTAATAAAGTGAGTGCTGCAAGCCCAGTATCATTGATAACTGGATGCCCATTATGATCAAACAAACGCCCATTTCTATGTAAGAAATCTACAAATAAAAATGCGCCACTACGTTTATTACCATCTGAAAAAGGATGGTTCTTGACGACAAAATAAAGTAAATGCGCTGCTTTTGCTTCAATGCTTGGATAAGCGGGTTCACCAAATACACTTTGATCTAAATTACCTAGAATCGCAGATAAGCCATTATCTCGTTCACGACCAAACAGATCACTTGCTTCACCTTTTGCCATTAGCTGAAATTTTAACTCCGCTAGTGCAGAACAAGCCTCAGCATAAGTCGATAATGTACCGCCTTGCTGTGTTTGTGGTTCAGTAAGTAAACCTTCATCATATTGTTGTAGCCATAAAAAGGTATGCGTATAACGGCTGACAATATCCACTAATCCGCGACCACTTTCTAGTGTTAATTCCGATGAATTTGCCGTTTTTTGAATAAGCGCAAGTGCTTGTTCTAATTCGTGAGCATTTTGCTGTAAACGTTTTTGGTTAATAGTATAGCCTTGAGTCAGATATTCTTTTAAACGTGCAGTTGCCCAAATTCTAAAATTTGTTGCAGATTTAGACTTCACTCGATAGCCTACAGAAATAATAGCATCCAAATTATAATGTTTAACCTTACGAGTAACTTGTCTTTTCCCTTCTTGTCGAACTACCGAGAAATCCTCGGTAGTTAAAGTTTCATCAAGTTCTGCTTCATTAAAAATATTTTTTAAATGTAGGCTTATGTTATCTGAGCTAGTATCAAAAATATTTGCCATCTGCGCCTGAGAAAGCCAAACGGTGTCATTTTCAAATCTTACTTCCACTTGCGTTGTGCCATCTTGAGCTTGGTAAATTTCAATCGGGTTTTGGTTATTCATATTCTTTTCCTTAATAAGTTATATGTATATATAAACAGATAAATATGCATATTGCAATACGGAAGCTATTATTTGTAAAAAAACTCCTAAAAATAACCGCTTGTCAAATTTGCTAACGACATGAACTGTCGCTTCTTTTCATATAATTTTTCCATAAAAGAAAGGTTTTACTTCTTATAGCACGCTTAAGCCTTTTTCTAAGGAATTATAAAAACGACAGAGGAGAAAAATTATGTCAATGAAAGTAACTGATACGCGTGATCCACTTTTTGAGGATGTAAAAAAATTCGTGCAACAAGAAAAATTTACATCTGCTTCACGGATTCAGCGAAAGTTTAGTTTGGGATTTAATCGGGCAGGGAGAATTTTAGATCAACTAGAGGAAGCAGGCGTTATTTCACCAATGAAAAATGGGCAGAGAAAAGTATTATGAAAAATGACTTAAATTATGCAGTGGAACTTATCCGCAAGGCAGACGGCATTTTAATTACTGCCGGGGCTGGAATGAGCGTGGATTCAGGTTTGTCGGATTTTAGAAGTGTCGGCGGATTTTGGAATGCCTACCCAATGTTTAAAGGCCGTAATATCAATTTCCAAGATATTGCGACGCCATTGGCTTATGAAACTCATCAAGAGTTAGCTTATTGGTTTTACGGGCATCGATTATCGCAATATCGCGCAACAAGCCCACATGAAGGCTACCAGATTTTAAAACGTTGGGCAGAAAGCAAACCGCATGGTTATTTTGTTCTTACAAGCAATGTCGATGGGCATTTTCAGAAAGCGGGGTTTGAAGAAGGGCGCATTTATGAAGTGCATGGCACACTAGAGCGTTTGCAGTGTGCGCATAATTGCCGCGATTTAAGCTGGTCTGCAAAAGAATTTCAACCTGTGGTGGATAACGAAAACTTGCGCTTATTGAGTGAGCCGCCTCGTTGCCCTTATTGTCAGCGTTTGGCAAGACAAAATGTACTCATGTTTGACGATTATTTTTACAGCAGTAATTATCAAAATTTAAAACGAAATAAGCTCGATTTATGGTTAAAAGAAGTGCAAAATCTCGTCGTCATCGAACTGGGAGCGGGGAAAGCCATTCCAACTGTGCGTCGATTTTCTGAACGTACGGCGAAAGCAAAAAAGGGTGGATTTATCCGTATTAACCCACAAGATGCAGGCGTGCCGAAAATGCACTTTTTAAGTCTAGAAATGAAAGCGTTAGATGCGCTAAAAGCGATTGATAGTCTTCTAAATCCTTCTCAACAAGCGGTTGAATAATGGAAAATTTTTGCGAAATTACCTTCTGCCAACAAATTGGCAGCAACAAGCGACACAACCAAGATGCCCTTTTTAATGGCGAGTCGGTGTTTCAATATAAACTCAAAACGGCTGAAAAACGCCTTGAAAACCGACCGCACTTTATTGTAGGCGTGGCAGATGGTATTTACAATAGCAACCGACCTGAAAAAGCGAGCAAATTGGCGATGCAATTGTTAAGCCAAATGGAAAGCATAAGTCGCCAGACAATCTACGATTTACAATCCAGTTTATCAGCAGAGTTAGCAGAGGATTATTTTGGCTCAGCAACCACATTTGTGGCTGCCGAAATTGATCAAATAACTCGTAAAGCCAAAATTCTCAGCGTAGGCGATAGCCGTGCTTATTTAATTGATGCCCAAGGAAACTGGCAACAAATCGCCCAAGATCATTCTATTCTTTCTGAATTGTTGGCTGATTTCCCCGATAAAAAAGAGGAGGATTTTGCTACGATTTATGGTGGCGTTTCTTCTTGTTTAGTCGCGGATTATTCCGAATTTCAAGATAAAATTTTTTATCAAGAAATTGAAATTCAGCAAGGAGAGAGTTTATTACTTTGTTCTGACGGGCTTACCGATGGGCTTTCAGACGAAATGCGCGAAAAAATTTGGCAGAAATATACCGATGATAAAGCTCGCCTCACGGTTTGCCGCAAGATGATTGAGAAGCAATCGTTTTCGGATGATTTGTCGGTAGTTTGTTGTCATTCTATTATTGATTAAAAAATATGTTTAAATTGTTTTTTTGCTCAATTATCTATAATTCGTTGAATTTTAATTAGAAATAATGAAAAACTATGTTTGAAAAAATTGAACCTACTAATATTCGTTTTATTAAATTAGGCATAAAAGGATGTTGGGAAAAAGATTGTATTGATAAAAATAGTACAGCAAGTACAAAAAATACGATTCGTCTCGGTTATGAATCTACATCAGAGATTCATCAAGAGTGTTTGAATAATAAATGGGATGGTTGTATTGAGTATTGTAAAACTCATTGGAGTGATCATGCGGGAACAGTTTCAAATCACCTGAGACAAATTCAAGATTTTTATCAACTTGGGGAAGATACACTTTGGATTACCTTCTTTGGACGTAAATTATATTGGGCTTTTTGCAGTAAAGAGGTTGTTGAGGAAAGCGATGGTTCTAGAACAAGAAAAGTTATTAGTAACAATGGGAATTGGTCTTGCGTTGATGCTAACGGTAAAGAGCTTTTAGTCGATAATCTTGATGGTAGAGTAACAAAGGTCCAAGCCTATAGAGGGACGATTTGTGGTGTTGAGATGAAGGACTATTTAATACGTCGTATAAATGGTGAAGTTATTGAGGAAATTACAGAAGCGAAAGAGGCGTATGAAACATTAATTAAATCAGTTGAAAAATTAATTAAAGGTTTATGGTGGAGTGACTTTGAACTTTTAACGGATCTTGTTTTTTCTAAATTAGGATGGCAACGATACTCTGTTTTAGGTAAAACGGAGAAAGGGATAGATCTTGATTTGTATTCACCTTCAACGCAGAAGAGAGTATTTGTGCAAATTAAGTCAGATACGGATATTAAACAATTAGACGAATATGTTTCAAACTTTGAAAGTGAATATAAAAACTATGGTTATTCAGAAATGCATTACGTATATCATTCTGGTTTAGAAAACATAGATGAAAAACAATATCAAGCTAAAGGAATTAAGCTTGTAAATGGCCGAAAAATGGCAGAGCTTGTAATTAGTGCTGGTTTAGTTGAATGGTTGATTAATAAACGCTCTTAAATAATTTCGCCTAACGACACAATCCGTCGCTATCCTTTTTAAGCTATGCTCAAACCTATTAGGTTTGAGCATTTTTTATTGGAGTGATGTATGTCTAAATTCAAACTTAACCCCCCATCAGTTTCCCCTTATACCGAAAAATTAATGTTACAACTTTTATTAGAGCATCGAGGATTTTCAGAGGTTTTTCATGAAGATGTTTGGCGATATGACAATATTGCAGCAGCTTTAGGTTTACCGAGTGAAATGGAGCGTTGTGATGATTTCCGTGCGAAAGTGAAAAAATTATTACAAGCACGAAATAAAACGTTGCCAAAATTGACCGCACTTTGCGTAAACGAGAATTCAATTATTCAAGAAAATATCGATAAATTGACTCAATTATTATCATTGAATACAGCTGAGCAGACAGTTTTTCGCTTAGCTATTCAGTTCCGTTTAGATGAAGCATTGAAAGAATTGAGTGGAGTATTACCAAAATCTAATTTGGCAGAGCTAGGTGAGGTATTATCAAATTTATTTGATTTACCCAAATCGGACATTATTTCTGCCTTAAAAGATAAAGGAAAACTATTAGGCTATGGCTTGCTCGCTCGAAACTATAATCCAGATAGAATCCATGAATATTTGGATTGGGGCAAAATGCTAGATTTTGATGAGTTTATCTCAGAAGCATTAAATGAACAGATGCTATTAAAATCGTGCACACAGCCTGCGATTGAAACGAGTTTAAGTTTAGACAATTTTGCTTATCTAGGTAAGATGAAAACCATGATGCTGGATTATCTTCAGTCCTCATTTACTACTCATAGAAAAGGCGTGAATATTTTAATTTATGGTGTGCCAGGTTCTGGCAAAACAGAGTTGGCCACTTTGTTGGGTAAAGCGTTGAGCGTTTCGGTGCATAACATTACCTATATGGATGGAGATGGGGATGTGATTAGCGCTGAAGATCGTTTGAATAAATGTCGTTTTGCGCAAAAGGTGTTAGAAGGACAATCTTCGTTATTGATTTTTGATGAAATAGAAGATGTTTTTCGTGCTAGTTTCTTTGAGCAATCAGTGGCGCAGAAAAATAAGGCTTGGATGAATCAATTATTAGAAAATAACAATGTTCCGATGATTTGGTTATCAAATTCGGTTTCTGGCATAGATCCTGCTTTTTTACGCCGCTTTGATCTTATTTTAGAAATGCCAGATTTGCCGTTGAAAAATAAATCGGCACTCATTACGCAGTTAGCCGAGGGAAAATTAAGCCCCGCGTATGTACAGCATTTTGCTAAAGTGCGGTCATTAACGCCTGCGATTTTAAGCCGCACAATTCGGGTGGCAAAGGAACTCAATACATCAAATTTTGCTGAGACTTTGCTCATGATGTTTAATCAAACATTAAAGTCGCAAAATAAACCGAAAATCGAACCGCTTGTTTTAGGCAAAGCCGACTATAACTTGGATTATGTGGCTTGTAATGACAATATTCATCGTATTAGTGAAGGGTTAAAACAGTCGAAAAAAGGGCGAATTTGTTGCTATGGTCCGCCAGGAACAGGGAAAACTGCTTGGGCTGCGTGGCTTGCGGAACAGTTGGACATGCCGCTATTGCTAAGACAAGGCTCTGATCTGCTTAATCCTTATGTGGGCGGGACAGAACGGAATATCGCACAAGTTTTTGAGCAAGCGAAAGCCGATAATGCACTATTGGTGCTAGATGAAGTAGATACGTTTTTATTTTCTAGAGAAGGCGCAAATCGAAGCTGGGAGCGTTCGCAAGTGAATGAAATGCTGACACAAATTGAACGCTTTGAAGGCCTGATGGTGGTATCAACAAATTTAATTGAGGTGCTTGATCCCGCAGCCTTACGCCGTTTTGATTTAAAATTGAAGTTTGATTATTTAACGCTCAAACAACGCTTAGATTTTGCTAAACAACAAGCAGAAATTTTAGGGTTGCCGTTGTTATCGAAAGAGGATTTAAGTCAGATTGAATCGCTTAATCTGCTGACGCCTGGGGATTTTGCTGCAGTGGCTCGTCGTCATCAATTTTCCCCTTTTCACAAGGTGCAAGATTGGCTGATGGCACTACAAGGGGAATGTGAAGTGAAACCAGCGTTTTCTGCAACAACAAGACGGATAGGATTCTAATCAAAGTGCGGTCAAAATGATCTGACCCCAAAAAGTTAGACTGTCATTTAAAGGATTGTTTTCGATATTGTATTGGACTCAGTCCTTTTAATTTTAGTTGAATCCGTCGATGGTTATAGTAATCCAAATAATCTCTGACAGCATCAACTATCTCTTCTTTTGTTTTAAATTTCCGACCATAAAAACATTCTGTTTTTAATCGTCCAAAGAAACTTTCCATTGCGGCGTTATCTAAGCAATTCCCTTTTCTCGACATACTTTGAATGATGCCATGTTCAGCCAAGATTCGACGATAAGCTACCATTTGATATTGCCATCCCTGGTCTGAATGTAAAATGACACCACAAGCTTTATTTAATCCTTTGACGGCTTGCATTAACATGTCCTCTACTT
>OBVS01000158.1_pt1 | contig 38283 bp, 39 predicted proteins | sample 1476211 | NCBI WGS metagenome assembly OBVS01 (sample SAMEA2580025, study PRJEB22360) | human gut metagenome | biome: human gut; feature: human-associated habitat; material: faeces | place: Denmark | collected 2008/2010 | reverse complement strand
CAGCCAGAGGCGCAGCGGCTTGTTCTGGCCGGTGTCGGTATCCTGCCCGCGCGACACGATGAGATAGTCCAACTGCTCGAGCACTGACAGCGCATGCAACGCCACGTCATACGCCTTGCGGCCGCTTTCGTAGACGTGCAGCACCCCCATGGCCTTGGCCACATCCTCGAACGGCAGCATGATCTCGAACGGGTAGTCGCTGTCCGGGTTGTAGTCGCAGTTGGCGCCCAGCACGAGGGAAAGCACTGTCAGCGCCTCACGGCTCTCCGACCGCGCGGCAATACGCATCGGTTTAGGGCGGTAGTCGGGGTTGTTTCGCTGTGTATAGGGGATGTAGCCCTGCCGGCGCAGCTCGATCAGATCATCATTACGCCGCCAGTCGTGACTGCTCATGCGAGCAACTACTTTGCTCGCCATGCCTTTCGGCACTCGGCAGCACAGATTTGGCGTATAGCGACGATGAATTTTTTGTTGCCCGCGCCGCAACGCATTAGCCTCGCCACGCCGGGAGCTACGGGATTCATTGATGTTGTGCTCAACATTCGTAAACTGGCTATTCAAATAGCCCTTCGCTTATGCTGCACACTAGGAGTTGACCTTTAAAAGGCATAAAACTATACTCCCCGTATAGAGCAACAGCTTCTATACAGTTTTGAGTGAGCCCCGGTAGTCTTTCCCTCCGCCAAGATGAGAAGATTATCGGGGTTTTTGCTTTTCAGTGTTCTGGTAACAACCTCCAGACCACTTCCCTGCCACCTTGCGGCGTGGCTCACCAAGAATTCTGTCAGACGATCAGTAATCTAGCATCCGGCACTAAAACAGGCAAGAAAGTAAAGACTTTACTCTAAAAGTCCTCGTTGATTGAGATCTTGCTCTATCAAACTTTCAATATACTCAGCTTGAGTCATCTCCCCCTCAGAACAGACTTGAACCATCATGTCCTTTAAAGGATTACGAACAAAAACCTTTACTTCTTTGTGAGTTACACGCTTTCTGGCCACCGCTGCCAACTGTTTTTCAGTAGCGGTCATTGGATTACCTTTACGGTAAAGGCGCTTAGGTTTCGCTGAGGAAGATTCTGCAGTAACTGTGTGCGACATCTCGCCCCCTCAAGGATCTTAAAGGATCAATTTGTCTGAGATTACTACAAAATTCGAGGATTAGCAGCCTGATTACGATCTTTTGTCTATGGAACATAATGAATTGGCGGGAAAACGTTCCATAAATAGGGTTAAAACGTCAGTAGCGCTGGGTTACAGCTTCCCCCTCTTCCCACAGTCGTTCGAATTCACGCAGGTAGGCTTGGCTAACTGCCGGTTCGTTGCGGATCACCAACACATTCTCTGCGTTGTCACCAATCATGGCTGCTTTGGTATAATTCAATGAGCCAGTCTGAACTATCTCATTGTTGATAATAGTAAATTTATTGTGCTGAATTTTATACCTGCTGTTGATACGTACCGGCACGCCCAGGTTGGCCAACGTGGACACCGCACTCTTGTGCTCGCGCGCGTAGCGCGCATCAGCCAGCACTCTCACCTTAACGCCGCGTCGCCAAGCTCCGTAGACAGCATTGGCCACCGGCGTGCTGGTAAATGCATAGGCTGCCAGATCCAGAGACCGACTCGCCTCATTGAGCGTCTGGATCACCAGTTGCTCAGCACTACCATCTGTCGAGAATGCGACCTGGCTTTGTGCCAGAGCGGGGCCAATACCAGTCAGTATCAGAGTTAACACAATAACGGGTTGTTTCATTGAAGATCCCTAATTATGAAGAAGTGGGAACCGCTTGCCATTCAGCGGAGTGGCAAGCGGTAACAGGGGGTATCAGGGTTCAGATAAATGCTGAAAGCTGTGCGACAACAGCATATTAAGTGTACCCAGCTCACTCAGCGCGGTCTTAACCAGGTTCCAGCACAGGATGAACGCCACGATATTCAGCAGTGGGAATAACATCAGGACAGGATGATTAACCGCGTAACCGACCGTTAACGGGAACACCAGCGCAATCACTACGATGCTCTGCATCAGCGCCTTCAACTGCCACCCTTTGACGAAACTGTCCTGTTCAAAACGGACCAGGGTCGGCTTCAGGCACAGCATCAGCGGAAACATCCGGGGCCGATGGGTCAGCGCCACGACAGCATTACTCAGCCCCACAGACAGCCGGTGATGCCGGCAGAACACCTGGACAATATTTTTCGCGGCCTCCACCAGGTAGGGTCCCTCAGTCTCCCCTCGCGTCCAACGCTGTAATGCGGCATTGGTCGGCTGCATCATCGGAAGCCAGGACAGGATCACAAACAAAAAAACAACGACCGTAACGGTCATGACCAGCGTCACAAACATATGCCTTACTCCAGCGTTTTTTGGGTGTTGTGGGACAGGTCCTGCGCCGGTTCTTCATGACGCAGAATATTCACTTCCTCGTTCATCATCGGCGGCGGGTGTTCTGCTCATGGGGGGCGGTTGCTCCCCGGCCCCCCAGCCGTCATACTCGGCACCATCCTGCAGGTCATACAGCGCATCATCGAGCGCAGCCCACATGGCTTCCTCGGTATCTTTCTCCTCTACCGGGGCATTTTCCTCATCGACCTCCCGGGCTGGCTGTTCCGTCGGTTCAAGCGGGTCGGCAGGGTCCCGGAAGCCCGTTTCCAGCTCACTCTCCAGGCTCAGGGCGGTGATTTCCGCCGCGGTGACCGCCGACTCGCTGTCGGTGGTGACTGCCGTCGTGCTGATCGGCGCTTCCCTTTCCAGCACCACGGCACTACCCGGATGGGCCTCCATCGCCGCCACTGCGTCCTCAAGCCGGCTGACCTGTACCACTGGCGCGTCACTGTCGCCCTGCTGCAGCACGATCCGACGTCCGTCTTCCGCCCCTTCATAGTGAGCCTGGTCAATATTCAGCGTGCCGGTGGTCGGCGAAACCGGGACATGCCAGTTACCTCGCTGCCGCCCCTGTTCGTTAAGCACCGCGTACAGCAGTTCTGGCGACTTGCCGCCCATAAAACGGGCGGCATCACCGACACCGTCATCGAGCTTTTCGGCCAAACGAGTTTCCTCAACTGGCTTGCTACGACTCCAGTCGCGATCGGCCTGTTCCGCCCGTACATCGTCGGCGCGCAACAGCACGTCATGCACGGTTTCACGTTGACCACTATTCCGTTCTACGGCACCCTGCCAACTTTCCAGATTGTCGACGTACAGCTGCACATGCGCTTTGGCGCGCGAGAAACCGACATAGGCGCTGTCCAACGCCGCCATCATGTTGCGCGCTCCTTCAGTCCCGACCAGGCCAATAACATTGTTGATAGAAGCCCCCTGCGAACCGGTGGTGGTAATGGCATACCCATGATCAAAATGCTGGTCGGCCGGCTGATTAATCGGATCCAGGGTGATATCCCTCTCCCCCATGCTCAGCGTGATTTTTCCCTCAGGTGACACTGCCGACACTGTCGCCGGATCATTAGTACGCAGCACCCGGTCCCGATCGGTCGCTGTCAAAATGAGCCGCTCCCCCACGCTGAGCTCAATGGACTGTGTTTCAAACACCGCCACGTTCTGCGTACGTAATGTCAGTGGCGACAGCCACTGTTCCGTGCCGTTATCCCCCTTCAACGCCACCACGCCGCTTTTCGCATCTGCCTCACCCACGGTTAGATACTGTTCTCCCATACGCACGGTATTGCCGGTGTTTTCCTGCCAGAAAGTCATGCTCCCCAGGTCTGCCGTGCTATTGCTGACCCTGACCAATTGGGGAACAGTGACACTGTCACCAAGAACGTGCTGTTCCTGCAGTCGCGCATGCACCTCTCGGTTGATGGCTCGCCGGTCAACGTTCAGCTCGGCAACAATCAGTGTTTGTTCTCGTGCCGCAGCGGTGCGCCCCACGTAGTCATCGGCGATCATCGCGTGGATTGTTTCTCCACCTGCGAGTGGTACCGACTGCTCCCGTTCCATCTCAGTCATTGCCGACAAATCGACGATGCTGCTGGCCGGGATAAAGGCCTCGCCATTACGGGCAACCGTTTCTGGTCCCACCTGGCCAGCGACCGTTACCGCCTCACGCACATTGCCGGCGATCATCGCCTCAATAGCCGGCCGTAACGCCGGCGTCTGGCGCACGATTTCTTGCATCACCGCCACATCCGCGGCGCTGCGCTCTAAAATCAACGCAAAGGGGGCACCCGACTCCAGCGATTTCAGCTGATCCTTGTCGCCGCTTAGCACTGCCCTCCCGTTACCACGCGCGACGATGTCCACCAGGGCCGCCATCTGCGCGTTGCCATTCATGGAGTTTTCGTCGATGACAAAGACAGTGTTGCTGAAATCAGGCGTTTCTCCCCGCGCCTGATACCGTTCCTGTTCGCCAAGGAAGCTGGCAATGGTTTGCGCATCAATCCCCGCCGACTGGAGCTCCGACACCGCCCGGTGGGTGGGTGCCAACCCCACCACCTGCGGTGGGCTGTCTAACTGCTGCAGGGCTTTGGCCACCACGCTGAACTGAGTGGTTTTCCCCACGCCGGCATAACCCTGTATAGGGATAAAGCGGTCGGGCGACTCGAGGATCAGGCCGCCGGCTTGTTTCTGCCCTGCAGTCAACCCGGCCATCTCCGTCTGCAGTTGGTCACTGGCGCCTGGCATCAATGGCGTAACGCTGTTTTTTCCCTCGGCGATATGCCGCAGGATGGTCAATTCGTTCTGCCAATTCGCACGCGACACGTAATCCCCGGCGGCGCCCTGAGTACTGTCCAGTGCTATAATATCGCCCCGCCGTTCTAACCTTCCCAGTTCAGCCATTGCCCCCTGCGGCGTCAGGTTACGATCAACAGACATCGCATTTTCCACCGCCCTGAACGTGGAGAAGGTGACGCCAGTGCCAGTGACCTTTTCGATGGCCAGGTGCATCGCACGTGTCTGTGGTGCCAGTCGTGATTGCTGCAGATCGCGCAACGCATGGGTCAGGTCATCTTGCCCCGTGAGGCTGCGAAGCCCCCGGGTGATGGAGACACCAGGACGCTCCTTGTCCAGTCGGGCAGTAATGGCGGCTTCATCCAATGGTGTGAAGGCGACGATATTGTCACCGCTGCGACGCAACTGGTTGACGGTGGCATCGCTGACTTCCTTTCCGCTGAGCACCGCCACCACCGCACCGCGACTGTGCCTGCTCGCCCCCAATGCTTCGACATAGCCGTAATCAAGTTTAAGGGGGGCATCGGTACCGACCTTCAATTGGTCGCCGTTGGCCTTTTCCAGTACCAGCTTCTCTTTAAACAACCAGTTACCGGTCTTAATTCCAACCACCTTCAATGCCTCGCCGTTTTTGCTTCGGCTGTGCAACGCACCGGTGGCCTTCAGTTGCTCTCCTTCCCGCACCTCCAATGTTTTTGGCTGGTACAGTCGATAGCGGCTGTCAATGGCGCCGATGGCCAACCCCTGGCGCTGCCCTTGAGCATCTGACACGGTCAGGCGATGGTTCTCTTTGCCCACGCCGACGATTGTCAACTGTTCGATGACATTACCGGGCTGCAGCCGCTCCAACACCATCCCCGGTTGGTAGGTACTACGCAGACCTCGCGTGTCGTTGTCCGTCCACACCGGTACCAACACATCAATGTTGGCCACTGCCTTTCCCAGCACGCCATCTTCTTGCAGTGCGCCACGGATCTCGCGGGTCAGCTGCGTGCGGGTTCGGCTGGTTCCGGCCTGCGCCACCACCGCCTGCCCAGCGGCACGTTGTTTGGCCACATAGCGTGCGGCGACGCTCATCCGGTCATCTACCGTATCCTTGTGCACCATCGTCAGCCGGCTCTGTTCGCGGTTTTGAGTGGTCAGGTGCACCGGGGTTCCTGCAGCTTTCAGTACCTCGGCCGCAAAGCCCGTTGTCCTGCGAGCATGGGTATCGATGACCACTGCCGGCGTACCGGCGCGGTCGGCCGCCTGCAGTGCAGCCTGCATCATTGGCACGCTGAAACGTTCGGCTTCGCTAATGACCAACAGTGAATTCGCGGCTAACGGCTTCTCTGCCAGCTCGGCGGCCGTCATCACGGTAGAGGCGCTTTTGCCAAGAGAACTGCTCAGCTGGGTCTGAGTCCCTTTGTCAGCAGTGAGGAACACCGCCTGACGATCGCTGTTTTCGGCCAGTCGACCAAAACTGGCAAGTAGCTGCTGCTGAAATTCCTGGCCCCCGCGTGCATCAACCAAAGTCAGGCCACGGTTGCCATCCGCCACTCGGGCTGCCACGCCCTGTTCTGCGGTGCCACTCGTGAGGCCCGCCTCGCGCTCTGCCAATCGGCCGGCGGTCGCGGCCAATCGATGCTCGTCGCGCACATGCGCTGCTGAGGTGAATAGGGTCTGGTTTTTGTCTACTGCGATGAGCTGCCCTTTTTCGATGGCGGTATCCAGGGCGCTTTTAGCTTCAATCAATACACAGTCGTGAATCGCCACCTGATTGAGCACTGTGGTCAGCACGTTGTCGTAGGTAAAGCGCACACTCTTGCGCGTCATCACGTCGATGGCATTGGCCACGGCCGAGGCCAGCGTCGGTTTTTCTGCTGGGCCGGCCTGCAGGTCATGTTCCTTCTGCGCTCGCTCAACTGCCCGCGACAGCCGCTGCGCCTCAAAATCAGCATGATTGAAGCCGGTAGTTTGCAGCTTCTCCTGCCACAGTTCCCGAAACTCCTCAATATTGCTGAAATCCTTGGCCTGACGGGTGTCGAGCGCCGCCATGCTTTTGGCTTTGGCCGATGCGTCTGGCCCCACTGCTGCCAAAATTTCTTGTCGGCGAGACGAAAATTCTGTGACTGGCACGCCCTCAATATCCCATTGCCCACGCGGACCGGTGTCGACGATCGGGTAGCCGGCTTCCTCGAGCAGGCCGCGGAACACACCTCGCTGGAAAGCGCCGATACTGACCTGCTGATGCCATACGATGTCGGTAAAACCCCGCCCGGTTTTCGTATCGGTAGAGAGCGTCTTCCAGCCGTCCTTGCTCAGCGTGGCGTTAGCCACCACCGCATGGCCGTGCAGGTTCGGATCGAGGTTACGTGAAGTGTCATGCAGGAACTTGGCCACGACCAGGTTGCCGGTCTGCTCAAATTCAGTCACCCCATTCTTCATGGTCCGGGTAGAAGCCAGTTTTTCGACTTCATTGAGGGTGATATCAATAGATTTGTTGAAGGCCTCGACCAGAAAGGTGTCGCCGGCAACCAGCGCTAACACCGAGGCACTTTTGGGTGCCGAGAACGTAAGGTCGTAACCGGGACGGTGTTTGTTAACCCCATCCACCATATGGGTCAAATCAGCCCCGCCCGGCAACTTGCCTTCCAGCACCGCAGTGAACACATCTTTTTTGACCGGCCCCTCCAGCCCCAGCGACTCAGCGCCGGTGCCGTACCAGCCGGTCGCCATCTCGCCGAGGAAGTAGTAGTTGTCTTTGGACTCGTAGTAACTCGCAGCGCCGCCGGCACTTTTAACATTGGCTACAGATAGCATGGCTTACCTCTCAACCCCGAAGTCACTCTCCACATCAATATCCCGGTGGCGGAGGTTCCGGTTCTCGTCTGTGCGTTCTGGTAATTCTGGCGCCGCGGGTTTAACGGGCTCGGAATGAATCTCCGCAGGTGCTGCCACTACCGGCCCGGATTGGATCTGGGCCGTACGCCCGTCGTTTTCTGTCACCGGCGCCGTCTCGTTGTTCGGTACAGTTGACGGAGATCCTTCGTCAGAGGGCGTAGCATTGGCATTCGATGGAAGTGTGGATGGCGGTGTAAACAGCCGGTCCAGCATCGCGTCCAATTGGCCATTGGCTTCCGCCTCAGCCTGGGCTATTGACTGTTCAATCTCAGGATCGAAAATTTCTTCAACGTTACGGTCAATACGCCCTTCCGCCACCTGACGCATCGCCTTGTACTTGATGTCCATTTTCACCACCGGGTAATCGCCGGGCAGCGTGACGTAGCACTGCAGGTCATTGAGCTTTTGCACGTCGGAGTAACTCACCAGCAATTCACGCACCTCATCCTTGGAGAAGGACACCCCGTCACGGATCGTGTCGACACCGTAGCTGTACTGGTCACGGAACTTCATGTGCCGCATTTCTCCCAGTTCTTTAGCTACCCACTCAGCGACAGTGCTACTGGGCGCGCGGAAGAAGAATTTGGTGTTCAGTAAGTCCCAAATGGCATCGGCAAAGTCCTTACCGAATTGCTCTCGCAACTGCGGGAAGTTCTGAATACCAATCAGGGTACAGCCCCCGAATTTACGGGCTTCGGCCACGAATCCGGGCAGAATAGGTAAACAATGCAGCGACGGGAGTTCATCGAGAAACAACCAGATACGGCGCTCACGGTTCTCTGTGAGACCAAGAATGTTGACCATAGCCAGATAGATCCAGGCGGTCAGCAAAGGTTTGAGTGCTTCGTGGTTACGTCCATCGCTGGTCAGGAAGATCCAGCTGTTGTCTCCACCAATGTCTTCGGTAGCTACCCAGTCGCGAATGTTGAATGGGGTTTTGCCTTCATCATCAAGCCCCTGCAAAAAGCGCAACGAGCGTACATAGCTGGTCAGCACGCTACGGATCGTCATCGCAGTTTTTTCAATGCTGCCATCCACTAGGTTGGCAGCATCAGTGCCCTTCAGGAATTCGCGGAGGTCAGCCAGAGTGATCGACAGCAGCATTTTCAGCAGATTGGCAATCGACCAGTCCTTGGAGCGGGGCCACCGGGGGGGGGTGGGCCACAAACAACTGACGCGCCGACATCAGCCAGAATGGATCGCCGTGGCCGGTGTCCGGGATTAGGGTCGAGGCAAAATTTTCAAAATCGGAGGTGGTTTGGCATTCGTCACGCAGGCTCCAGGCCGGACAGCGCTTATCGAGCGGGTTGAGCAATTTGTCCTTGTCCTGCCGGTAGAACAGCGGAACAAAGTTGTTGCCCTTATCGTAGATGATGACCCGGTCACCCCGGGCGCGCAGCTGCATCAGGAATTCAATAACGACCCGGCTTTTACCTGAACCCACAGTCCCGTGTAACGCCACGTTCTGCATCTCAGTCTCTTTCACCAGGTGCAGATCGTTGATTTTCAGGTTTGAAAGTTTGTTCTGGGATTTTAGGATTTTATTAACATCTTTAACTTCAGTCGTTAACTGACGTCCCCCTATCTGCTCATTCGTACGTTGGGCTGCGCCTTTTCGCCCCAAATACCAATACACAGCTATAATGCCGGAAACAAAAACAATGGATGACAAGCCCCAGCCGGTAAAAGCGACATCCTTCAGCTTGATGCCAACCGCCTGGAAGTAGGGGTCAGCCAGTACCTGACCTGCCGTTCGATGCAGCTCAATGGACTCACCAGTGCGAGGACTGGTCCAATGAAAGGTATATTCGTTTTTAGCTGCTGAGGGTAATACGGAAACAAACACGTAGAGTATCCAGAAACTGAATCCATGGAGAATTTGCTCCACACTCATGCGGATGAAAAACCAGATAAAGAAAATACCGACGGAGGCCATCAATATCCAATAAACAATAATGTTGTTGATCTGCATAAACATGCTGATCATATATTTTAATACTTGGCCACCCTGTGTGACGTTACGGGTATTTAGACTCATGTGACCTCACTGAGTTAATTCAGACGGCATGTTGCAAAGGAATAAAAGATAAGTTGTGATATTTATCGCCATGATGGCGTGTATTTCTGTCGAATTGAAAAGGTGTTAAGCCATTCAGGCGTGGTAATAACCTGATCAGGTTGGTAATTCATGCTGAGCAAATCCGCTTCGCTCAACAGCGTAACACGCCCAGTCTTCTTACATTCACTGATTGCCACAATTGAGCTTCCGCCACGACTGAGTTGTACGGGGGAAGATAATCTGGCTGGCGGAGTCATTTCATCCGTACCGCACAGGAAATGCATTACGCCCAGCGTATCGGTATAGCAACGGTAACCGCTCATGTAGAGCCCTTTTATAAAGAGATATAACAACCCTGACAAGCCTCCTCAGCTATCTATATGGGAGGTTGATATATATTGTTAATGTAGCGCCTTCCTTTTATTCAACGTAAATCCTGAGAGTTCTTCATCCATCGATGTTATCGAGATCATGCCATCAAAGCATATTGCAACTGCCGGATTTATTTCAGATTGCGTTAGTACGATAATTCGCTGCCCTCTTTCCCCTGCCAATCGTATAAAGTCATATAGTTTTGACACTTTAAACAACCGTGCATCAGAGATATTAACCTTATCCAATATCACCACCTCTGCATCACACCTATCCAACTTAAGCAATTCAAAACCTTTATCAGTAAACAAATAATTACATGGGTATCTTTCCATAACACCACAAACATCAACAATCTCAACAGATTCAAATCCTGCCATATTGATCAGTGTTTTTTTACCAGAACCAGGATTACCTACAACAAGAATATTCCCTTTACACTCCTTGAGGAGTTTTATTGCGATTCGTTCATTTTTAAACATGATATTCCTATTTGGTGAAACAATTAATTATCGTCCCACCTACACTTGTGATTGAATATTGGTTTAGCATCAAGACCGCGTTCTTAATAGCGATACTCATAGGGCCACAATCTGACAACGCCAGCATGGATGCAATAGTTTTCAGCATAAATATTTTCTTGGTTTTAATTTCTTAATTTCATACGCTTAACCCACAACCAATCACATGATATGCTCATCATGGATTAGGTATTATCAATTTAAATTTCAATCAGGGGATGGGTGCAGCCCATCAGGAAATAAATTCCCGATGGGGAGGTTCGAGTTTTGACATCTTAATTACAGGGGAATTTGTCTCTTAGAGCCAACACAGAAATTAGACCTATTTTATCATTTTGTGATACACTTCTAGAATTCCTACTAATATAAGAGTCAACAATTCCCTCTAGTGTTGAACCGTTCATTTGGTAATCCTTCGGGGGGCAAAAGAACGGGATGTGTTTATCACCCAAAACCATTTTATTGGCGGCATTGGTATAAAAAATAGCGTCCAATGTTGCATTGAATGTGATATCAATAGCCGTCCTTGGTATTTCCATTCCCTCTGAAGCCATTTTTTTCAGTTTCTGGTAGTTGTAAACCGTTCCTCCTTCTTGTAATTGTTCCCCTGCATGTAACGAGCCAGTCAAGAGTAGGAGCATACCCCCTAACAAGAAAAAGCTAATTTTCCGTTTATATAGAATCAAGACCCAATCTCCTTTTTAACGCGATAGCATCATTGCTTTTTTTGCTTCTTGAAGCGCACCAAACAATCCGGATAGCTGATAGCGAGATACATCCATATTGAAGAGCAACACCGATAGGAATATTGATACGAATACTGTACCAAAAATAACTATCGCCCCACCACCTGCCAACACACAAATGGCAGCAGAAACCAAGACCCAGAGAACAACAAGAACCTTAATGTATGCCCTTACCTTTTTTCGTAACATCTTCAACAATTCAGAATTCCGACTAACCTCGGATGGTATCATTGCCAACAGGCTAGTATACGAAACAGACATAACAGAAAGTATTGCCCAAAAAAACAGATTTAAAAATAACGAAAATACACTTTCACCTTGAACCGTTCCAAAGTTTGAGAATTCCACTGCAACTGAAATAACAATTAGAAACTCTGAAATAGCAAACAAGTACAATGCAGGTTTTGCCGCATCAAACAAAGATGGAGGAGTTGTATCTGAAGTCGACACAGACCTTACCAACTCTGACACCTCTTCCCGAACTTGCTTATGAGTTAACATATTCACCTCATCATCTCTTGTCATTATTCAAATCGTCCTTAGACTTTTCGATGTAATCCTTATAATCACTCTTCAATGCATTCATTGGATTCCAATTCCCTTGATGCAATTCAGCAGCATGATGCTTCTCACTAAAATCTTTGTTGGCACCGGCAAATTCATTCTTTCTGTCGGTTTGCTGCGTATCAACATCCTTCTTCTCATTATGAACGTAATCTTCTCGCTGGTCCATGCCATCTTGTGTCTGATTCATATTATTCAGCACAGTCGTTTTAACGTTCGTTTGTATTCCGGCCTCTTTGACCTTGCCATCAATATCTTTGTTATATTGCTGATAAGTCCCTCCCATCTGCCCGACGGCATTATTCCCTACTCCCGAGATATTATCCCCAGTGTGTGCCGCATTGGTTTCATAATGGTTATCCAATCGTCCTTTCAGTTTATCCTGCATAAAGGTTTCGACCATATTCTCCCGCCGCTCCCGGATCGCCGGATTGTCAGCGTTAGTCAGCAATTCTGCAGCCTCCCCTGGGGCCTCACGACGCACATACTCCACGAATTCCTGTGTATAGTTGCTCTTGGCCTGTGCACTGAGGGTGTCGGTCTGTGAGGCCATTTGCTGGTACTCATGGGTCCGCGCCTGGCTATCGGTAAACTGCTGATAGTGGGTGTCAGAGGTGGTTATACCTGTAGAAATTTGGGTCATCAATCCAGCAGCTGCGTTATCCACATGCGCCCCGTTGAAGCTGGTGTTGTAGTTACGCGCCACCGTCACCCCTTCGCTGAACGTCTTCATGTCCTGCGCCGACATATCATGACTGGTGTCGTTCCCACTCCGTCCGCCATCGGTAGTTTGCGAGGTGCTGCCGGTAGAACCCCGACCTTCCAATCCAGCGTGAATATCCCCTCTCCAGGAGCCGCCAGTCACCAATTGCGCCACTTTGCCGCCGGCAGATTTGCTGGTGTCAAAACCAACCGCCGTTTTCGCACCAATGTTCGCATCCAGACTTTTCGACTTGTGCTCAATTTCACTATATGCCTGATCAAAACTCATATGGTTCTTCTGAGCGTATGCCTCAACAACGTTGGTAGCCTTCTGGAATTTATCGGCGTCGTTGACCGACATCCCGGTCTGTGCGGCGACGGTCGCAGAGTCACTATTGCCGAACTGATTGTGGAACTGCCGCACCTGGCTGGCTGTTTGCGCTACAGAGTGGTTATAACCCTCCATCGCCGTTTGGGTCTGGGATAAGCTATCGCGCGTCATTTTTTGTGCAGCGCTGGCCATATGGTGGTCGAAATTGAGATCAACAGGTAAACGAGACATCGCACCCGAGCCGTCATACACCGTCTGCCCGCCGCCAGTACGCGTCTCCAGCGCACCATTAGCCAGCTGATTGGTTACCATTCCTTCGCGGTTCACCACATTCAGATCACGTTTGAATCCGTTGATATTATCGACGGACTGGTTGTTGATGTTGTAGTTACCTGAGGCCACATTTGCCGAGTCCGCCGATGCCGCGCCGGTTAAGGCATTCCCCAGATAAGAACCGGCACTGGCGATGTTCTGCCCCAGAGAAGTAAACAGCTTGAAGCTGATAAATGGAATGGACATCATCAGCCAGCCGGCAATCCCGCCTGTGGTCGAACTGGTTTCCATCAACCGATTCATATTACTGAGTGTTGGCCCAGCAGGTCCTTCTCCACTGAGGGAGATCTGCGTCCCCCAGTTGACGATGAAGTTGAAAATCGCGAACATCACCGGCCACAGCATCAGACTCCCCAATATATTGAGGTAGTTCTTCACCACGTTCCAGGTCAGTTCCCTGACAAAGAGCGCCAACACCATGACCGGGAAAATACTGACGCACAACATCAGCATCACGGTATGCAGTTGGGGCAGTATTTCCTGCGCAATTTTGTAACTGGTCGCGTGTGAAAGCCTCAACTTCATCAGCGACTGTTCAGACGCAATATCAACCAGCGACGCAGTGTCGTTCATTGATTTAGCGTAACTGCTAGCACCTCGCCGCATGCCGGCGATCAGTACGTTTTGCTGAATAATGTCCCGTGCTGTTTTGCCCGCCTCGAAGAAATAGCTGTAACTGCTTTCCAACATGCCTGGGTACAACACCTGTGCCTGTTTATTCCCAGGGAACATACGTGAAGCATGATACATGAAGGTTCCCCCGCCCCCGCTGGCCTCCTTGTTAAGTGAAGATTTAAGGCGCGGCGTCGCATCCCGACAGGTCATGAACGTACTGTTGGCGCCATTGCGAAAATAGATCCCACGAAGTGGGCTGGGTTGGCTAAAAATGATATTGGCCATCTCGCTTGAGTGCATCACAGCTTCAAGCGAGTACTTATGGTTCAGCTGCGCATCCGGGATGATGCAATTCTTCACGTACTCATTGAAGTTGCTCTGCAGTTCCGGATCCGTCGCCGCCATTACAAAGGAGTCTTGTATTAGCCGTGAGCCAAACATCATGCCGGTTTTGCTATACGAACGCTCATCCGGGAAGTGGAAAAAATCTTCATAGGTGGTTGCCAGGGTATAGCCTAGACCTGTCAACAAATAGAGCGGAACGGCCAGTCCCACCGGTACATTATCAACCCGGTCTATCCGCTCCGGGCGCGTAAGGTCATTGACCACAACCGTTTCCTTGGGCGTCAGTAATATCGCCGTGCAGATACAAAAGGTCATGGCCCAGGCAAACACCCCCCGCAAATCGTGAGTTTTGATGTAAGCCCCAACACAGGTCAAAACCCCAAGGGTCTCCCCCAACCACAAGAGGGTCTGCCAACTTGCCGAGTTGAACATGGTCGCGACGGCGTTAAGGCCCATTGCGATCATGCTGCCGTTTCCGATAGCCCAAATATCAAGCGCCATCATTGCCCCCCGAATTCATAGTTGGACATGACCTTGTCAGACAATCCACTGGAAAGTTGCTGACGCATATACGACAGGTTTTGCTCCAGTTCCATCACGCCGTTTTGCTGCACCTGAATACGTGAGACACGCTGCCCCAACTGGCTACGTACCGACATCAAGTTCTCTCGGAAACGCGTATTTTCATCTTCGGTATTGAGGGTTCCCGACGCTGCAGTCTCGGCCACATCAAGCAGGCCGTTGATGTAGGTCATCACCATGTCGGCCGCGATATACTCGGCTAGACTGGTAACGACCGACTCATCCAGACCCACGGACGCGGTGTCGATGGCATAGCGCAAAACTTTGACACGCGTGCTCTCGATGAGATTCTTCTCGGCTTCCGTAATGGGTTTGTCCGATTGCGCCTTACGGAAAATTTCCTGCAGGATCGTTCTGACACGCGCCGTCATGCCTTTATCTGATGAGAGCGTAAATTCAGCCGCCGAAGGTTTGAGGCAGTCGGCATTATCGTTACAACGGTAGATTTTCGCCGTGCCGCCATTGAGCAGCGTATTGAAAATGGCCTCACTGCCGCCCCTCGGCGACAGGAACGTAGGGTTGCCGCGATCGTCATAAATCACGGTACCGACCATCGACATAATGAGTTCTTTCAGCTCCCGATCGTTGCTGATGAACTGGTTAACCTTTTCAAAGGTGGCCCAAGTCAGGTTACGGTTACGTGGGATTTGTTTTTTCTCTTCCGGCGTCGCTTTGCTGAATACCTTGTCTGTTTCACCGCCCACCCCGCAGCCCTGACGAGAGGCAGCCCAGTCAGCAAACACATTGTGCTGACCGGCGATGTCCTGGCACACCTTGCGTGTCGTTTCAGAGTTTTTTGGAACCAGTCCGCCGACGATAGACTGCGCCGCCTGACAGGTAGAGATGTTCATATTGTTGATATCAGTGGCCATACGCTGCAGGTAATCTTTTACCGCCTTACATTGTGGGCAAACCGTTTCAAGCCCAAGGTCAAAGGCATAGCCGGCTGCATTACTCAGGATCTGCTTCCCCATCACCTTTAGCTGGTCACTGTTGATAAACGAGAATGACCCCAGGTAGGCATCAATGCCGCCACATCCGGCCTTGATATCAGGCAGCGTCACAGACACCAGTTGGATATTACGCACGGGCATACGCATAAACAGGTTCCCCCCTGTTAAATAGCCGGCCGATTGCCCTTGCCAGGCTGCCGGCATCGAAACATTGCCGCCGCCGCCCATCTGGTTAAAGAAAGAGTTCAGATCATCATTGATACCGGCCTGGGCCTGAAAGACTGCGACGGCCAGGCACAAAGCAACCCATTTCATGTTATTTTTCATGCGTACCTCGTTCACCGCTTCTGAGCTTGATCCACCGTGACGTCATCCACTTCGCGCCCTGAATCACCCACTGCGCATAACCCACGAGCGTTCCGATGAACATCAGTATCAGAGCCAGGTAGAGAAGCCCGAGCGCCAAGACGTGATGTTGCCGCTCCAGGACGGGTAGTCCCGCCAACCACTGCTGCTGCGGAAGCCACAGGGACAGGGCCAGTAACCATCTCCCCGCGTTATCCACCCCCGCCGCCGCCAACACCAGCAGCCCCGCCACACCCAATAAGCGCATGGGATGAAGGAAAAACGTTCTCAGCATCACAACACCCCCAACCGAACGGCCAACCCGAAACTTTCATCAAGACGCTGGCTGAGCGCCACTTCGGTGAGTGCCCCCTGCGCCAGAGGGATCGTGACCAGCGTTTGCGTATTCACCAGAAAATCGGTCGGCGTGACCTTGGGCAATTCAGCAAAGAACTGCTCAAGTACCGCGTCGTTCGTCGGCAAGACATCAGGAAAAACAGCGTCGCCCAAACCATCAAAGCTGTAGACGAACACTTTTAACCCCAAGCGTTCGGCCGTATCGCGTAGAACCGGATTAAAACGGTGACAGTAAGGACAATCTGAGCGGATGAAATGCACCACCTGCCAGTGCTGAATATCAATCGTGCGACCATCAGCTAACCGAAACCAGACCGGGGATGAAGCTGGCGTCGTTGAGTGTGCACGTTGTTGCACATTGGGCGTTTCCGTGGTCGGTGTCCCTGCAAGCGCTGAAGCAAGAGGAAGTAACGCCAGCGCGCTGACAAAAAGAAAATTCCGGATCATTGTTCATTCCTCCATGAAGAGAGTAACCACCGTTGCAGCTCCCGACCGGCACGGCCAGCATGAGTTAAAGCAAGACATAGTCTATTGAAGACATCGATAACAAAGGCACTGAGCACCAAACCCGCCGCCAGCGACAGGCACACCCACGATAGGGTGAACAGAATAAGGAATACGGTGCTCCCCGCGGGTAACAAGCCATCGGTGTTCGTCATAAACCATCGGAAGAAACAACCACCGTACTTGGCAGTAAGACAGGCGCAGCACAGCAGCGCACCAGCCAGGTGCGCAGTTCGGTTCCACATATAAACTCCAGATTCAGTAATAGATAATGAAGGGGATGCCGAATGGCATACGCTTAAAAACGAGGTTTAAAGTCGGTGACAACGTTTAACATGCGGCGTGCAAGATCATCCTGAGTGATAAAGCCGTAGGCCAATGGCTTGAAAGTCTTTTTTCCTGGCTCGACCAGGTAGACTGCAGGAAAATGTTTGATCCCCATATTCTCCGCCTGTCCGGAGTTCTGTTTGCTTTCTGGCAAGTCGGGGTTTATACGTCCATCGACGGTGATGGGGATAACAGGAATTCCGTACTGCGCTGAAAACTCCTTGATAACCTCACCCAACTTGTTATCCAACGGCTCATTGCCCCGGTAAAAAAAGAACACTCCATATCGCTGGTTTACGTAGCGAATGGCGGCGTTCTGCGCCTGCCGTTCTTTCTGATATTCCAGCGGCGCCGTCCCGTTGTAATAGGGATGCTGCAGGCTGTAATCGAGCTCGGGATTTTCTAATAGAACACGGTCCCATGTGGCGCTGAACTGAGTGGCTTTTTCGACCAAATAATCCTGCATCACTTTGTAGTCGCGAACATTTTCTGATGTAGGTGCCAGCACAGCACGGTTACGCAGCTCATCTCGCAGTCGACTTAACCGCGCCAGCTGCTCGGTGGCGCTTTCAGGCGGATTTGCTGCTGGCTCCGGAGCCCGTTGCGGTTCCTTCGACTTTTTCGGTTCGTTATACCAGTGCCACCCCACCGCCGGGTCATAATGATAACCATTGGGAGGTGGTGATGCGGCGTAGATAGGAACTGACAAAATACCGGCGATCAGAATAAAGGCACGCTTCATCATTTACCTCCGCTCTGCTGCAGGCTGTTTTTAATTTGTTCGGCTATCCGATCTGTTAGCTGTTTCTGATCCGGTAACTTCACGTTGCTTTGAAGCTCGCTGTAGAAATCGGTGAAATCGAGATGATCAAACTTGATGCTCGCCAACTCATCCATACTGACACCGCGACAGTCCGGGCTTTTTCCGCTTCCAAAGCCGATATGCAGCTGCCCGCCACGACCTTGCTGCTGAACAATGCGCGCCAGCTTGCTATCGAAGACACAGTAGGTATGCTTTTTCTGCAGGCATGCACCAAGCACTTTCTTCGCACAATATTCGCCAACGTCGACGGTCAGTAGCCGTTCCTTCGCCTTACCAATCGACTTCTCCTCATCGTTACATTGTGCAAGTCCTACATCGTGGCCCCAGCCGCCTCCTTTGCAGCAATTACTGAAACCGATCGCAGATTTACGACAAGACATCGCTTTGCCGGTGAACGCCCGAACTTTATCCGGATCCAGGCCTGTTACATCTTTACCTGCAGCGGCTAAGGCCGCCAGTTGTGATACCGCAGCCTGGAAATCGTTATTGGCGTCATTTTTTATGGCGGAGCATTTACCATCCGAGCAAAAGAACTGGCTGCCGCACACCCAGCCTTCACTGCTGACCGTATGCTGACATTGGTAGGTCAGCGATTCCATCACGCAGTACATTCCTACTTTGCGCAAACATGTGCGAGTACCCACGGTACAGTTGCGATCGTTCTCATATGTTGTGCAGGTGTTATCATCACTCTCATAGACTTGGTATACGTCCTTATACGCCCAGCAATCTTGATACAAGGTGTAATCCCGACCGGCGATATGTACAACACGGCTTCCGCCCGGTGATATGCATTGTGAACTCACCTTTACATCATCTTCCTTGTTCGCCGTACAAGACTCTGTCCATACCACAACAGGATCTGCGACCGTTTCTTCTACCTCGATGGTTAGCGTGATGTATACCGTAAAACCTGCATTCGAGCTGTTTCCACTGGTTTTGGAGGTTTTCAACACGTCGAACTGCTGCCCTGCATTTACATTCATGTCGAGATCGAATGCGGCGTTTACACTGCTGCTCCCATTGTTGTAACGATGGGTACAGTGGTCATTTTTCCCCCCGGAGCATTGCTCACTATGATTGGGTAAGGAATCGACTTTAACGGGTAGCGAGCGTCCCATCAGGGAGAAAGATTCGCTGACCGATCCCCGACACGAATCTCGTGACGGGTAGTAACAAGCCTGAGAGTAGGGAATTGGCATGCCACTGGCTTTTACAGCGACCCTAAGCAAACGAGCTTTTTCGGGCATAACTAACTTCCCAGCCCAGCGATTGCCCCATCCCCCCGGCATTTGAACCGTAAGGGGTACTGATTTTTGCTTTTTGATGACCTTACTGCGCGTTTCAATATGTGCTTCACGCCTGCAGTCAGCTTCCACACTTTTAGCCTGCTGGCAGGAATGTGAACTGTAACTAACCTTGTTGATCGCCTGCTTTACGCACTGAGGGCCAGTACCGGCGGCGATCACTTCTGCATTTTTTTGAATATTCAGAACGTTTTTCATCATGTCGGAATCCCAGTCAATCTTATCGCTTGGGTTATTGATGAAAGACTCGCGCGCCAGTGCCCCCATCTCAGTATCGGCCAATGCCTGCTGACCTTTGGCGCCGAGTGAGGTATCCGTCTGCGTACCGCCCTGGTAATATCCGGTTTCCGGTGGGTTGGGATTGTAGTTATCAAAATACTGCTGTGGTTGCGTGTTGCCGATGGAAGACTGGGCCTGACTGCCTGCGGCTTTCGCCGCTGCATAGCCCTCTTCCATCGACGCATCCATATTACTGGCATAACACTGATTCAACGCCAGCGACAGTAGGCCGGCGGCGGTATATAACGAAAGCGTGGCGCGCCACATGGAAGCCTCCGGTTATTATCGGTTAACGGTTTATTTCCCGGCACACTGGCCGCGTCGGGCGATGATGTCGAGCCCTTGACTCAGCGCGATATTGCCGAAAACCACATCGAACTGCTCGCCACAGCGTTTCACCAGAGCTGGCACTTTATTGATACCGAACCGTTCAAAGCGCAGCGGATCGATATTAATGCCGGCGATCTGATATTTGCTGACCAGGTATTGGATGTAATTGGCAGTTTGCTTCATGTCGTTATTAATCAGCCCCCGAAAATAGACGGGCAACTGGTGCCGTTCTGCTGCCTTAATCAGGGGCACCAAGTCTTTTTCCGGTAGTGACGCCGACAAGAAATAGGCGGTTTCATTGGGCGATTCATCCAGTGGTTTATTGTCGGCGGCGTATACACCCAACGACAGGCAGAACATCATTAATGCTACAGCACGACGCAATTGCGTTTTTTCCATATGAGATACCCATAATTTTTTCGAGAGTTCGGCATTTCCTTCCCCACCTGCCAGCGCATAACGCTGCGTCCCAGCGGGTGGCACTGATTGGCATCAGGGATGGTGTTAACCATTTGATAACGGTATCGACTTTTCGGCATGATCACTGTTGGGTACTCGAAACAGACGGCCTTGTTTGCACCCACCGTGTCCCAAATCATGCCCTGCCGATGCAATTTGAAGTTCATTCGTTCGCTAAGCAGCACGCCGCTGTTTAAGCCACTGCTTTCGGTATAGAGGTTGCCGCTAAAGGGGTACATCGAGCCGTGCCCCCCGGCGCACCAGAACAACGCATCCAGGGGCTTATGCACTTCGGCAGCCACTGCATCCGCCGCGCAGGCCATTTGGGCCACCGGATTGCCGAATAACATCGCCTCCGGATTGGTGAATAGCGCCAGCATGTCGTCCTTCCACATCGGATCTAGTTCCGAAAGGTAGGCGATGTCATATTCCCCCCCCTGCATACAGCCAACTGAAGTGATGATGTTGAGCCAACTGATCAAGGGATATTTGTACCAATGCACATGATAGAAAGTGCCAGGGTTGTCGTTAGCTGTCTTTGTGCCGGCGCCCGTGCCAACCTTCGGGATTGGGATGGTGAATCCTCCCATATTCACCATGCACCCCGGTGCGCGGGTTACATCGGTCATGGCAAAGGGTTCCCAAAATCCGATAGCTATGCCGAGACGTTGGAAGATCGGCGGTGGTGCTGGACAAAGCTGTATCGGAGAGCTCGGGTTCTCGGTATCCGGCAGACTGCCTTTGGACACCTGAGTGCTGCCGAGGCTCATGGGGAACATACATTTCCAGCACACATCGGTTATAGGATTTACCCAGCGGCCCTCGCAAGCAGGATCCTTAGCCATCGTTGGGCCACTTGACATAACTCCCATGACGAAAAGTCCTAACATCAGCCACTGGCGCTTCACGGGTGCCCTCCTGTAGCCCGAGCCTTGGCAATAGCTGCCTGCAGTGTGGTTATATCTACGGCGCCAAACATCACTGAGGTGTTGTCGACAGTAGCATCCTTAACAGGCATAACAATGAATGCCGGTGTACCGTTAATGCCAAGCTTATCGGCTAGTTCAGCCGTAGGAGAAAGAGCCTCAACCGTTGCAGGCGTTAACTGTGATTCTTTAAAGCCGGCTGCAGTCACCGCGCGTGTGATATCGTCACGCGTCAGCTGCCCTTCTACATGACCGGTTTGATAGAGTGCATCGTGGTATTTCAGATATCCGTCGGCGGCGCCTGCTTTCCAAACAGACAACCCAGTGCGTGCCGCGAAAGTCGACAGTGGCCACTGCTTCCCAAAGATAGGCCATTCCTTAAAGACCACACGCAGCGTCTTGTCGCCTTCAATCAGGCTTTCCACGACCGGAGCCATACGTGAACACCAGATGCACTGGTAATCAAAGAACTGCACCAATGCAACGTCCCCCTCCGGATGAACAACAGGACTTGCCGGGTCCTTAAGCAGGTTTGACTGATTGGCTAAAACCGCCTCGATCGCACTTTTTTGTGTTCGTTGTTCCTCTTGGTGCTGCAGCTTTTCGCTCATCTCGATAAGAAGTTCTGGGTGCGCACGTAAGTACTCTGCCGCAATCTGGCCAATGGCACTCTGTTGCGCTGGGGTAAAAGTGTCGGGGTTTGGGTTTGCTGCAATGGCGGTATGAAGAGAAAACAGAAGCGGTATCGTTACAACAAGAAGCTTTTTTTTCATCAGGGGAGTCCTATTTCGGTTATGCGCAGTAAGGGTTTTCCCGGTTCCTGAGTGATGATGGCCGGGACTTGTTTTATGCCGAAGCGCCGGACGATGGCGCCGCCTTGGTCGAAGTAAATGCGGCTGTCTAGCGCCTCAGCACTGTCTTTGATGCTGCCGTTGATCAGTATTATTTTGCTCAGTGGCGTTTTGGGCTTTTGCTGTTTCATCCAGACCACCTGGTCTGCATCATCGCCATCGATGAAATAGAGGGTCTGGTTAAAAACAGGAAGCACATCGAAGGGATTAACTCGCTGTCCTTTGCGGACGAAGACAGTGCCGTTATGATCTGCCAGTTCTTGATTGGAAACGATGGCCGGATCAAATTGGCGCACCCAGGTTTTAGTACCGCGTTCAATGCCCTCCACTGGCGCCGGGCGCATCGCGCTTTCAGTGATGCGATCTTGCAATTCTTTCTGGATGTCGGCTTGGCTGCGGTCAGCGAAATGGTCTTTCAGGCGTGTTTGGATGACTGTAAGTAAATTCTGTTCCCGAACATCCCAAACCTCACCGAAGGTGCCCAGGTCTGCGGCGCTGGCCGGAAGAGAAAGAACCATAAACAACCCTGCATAAACAAGTTTCATCGGTTATCCTTCATGGCCAGTGCGAGCTCGTGCCGAATTTGAGGGGTGACATCTTCAACACCACTGACCGCCGCCGGACGCACTATCACGAGTTGGTGATGTTCAGCTGACCAACGGTCAATCACCAGTGTCAGTTTCCGGTTGAAACGTCCTAGTAGCGCGTCGCGCTGTTCATTGGATAGATTCAGTTTGGCGCTCTGTACTAAGAACTGGTCAGTAGTGCCCTTCAGGTCAAAACTGACCAGGGTCGGTGGCTTCAGCCAACATTCCCAGATGACCACGCTGCCTCCCAGCGTAAGCAGCGCAGATAGTAGCGTAGTGATGATTAACTCTTTGATGTTCATGCTTCCATCCTCCGCAGGTGGTCGAGCACCTCCCGCGAATGCGGGTCGTGTTCAGCCATTTCAAATAAGATGTCCTTGATGTCAGCGCCCTCCTTCAGCCTCCTTTCCCGGTAGGTAAAGTCATCACCTTTAGAGGAGAACAGCTTGTCCGTCAGCGGATCGAGTTTGAGTCGGTGAAAACTGCTATACGACCCTACGTTGACCAGGAACGAACTGTATTTCGCTTTCTTGGCCGGCGGGAACTTGCTGATTAGCTTCCACTCCAGCTCGTTAAATGCGTCGGGCTCTTCCTGCCTGAAGGTACTAAACGCCTTGGCATCCTGCATGGTGGTAAATTTGAAGGAACTGTTGTCGTACGCCGCCAACGCTGCCGTACTCAGGTTCTTGTCGCGGATGGCCTGCGTCACCGTGCCGTAAGAACCATTGTGACGACGTGCGGTTCGGTAACCCTCTTCGATAAAGCCCCTAACCCTGTCACTGGTGCTGCTGAGCATCTTCCAGCCTTCATCCGTGATGTCCATCTTGCGAAGGCTGCGAGGAGTGCTGTACATCAGGTTCTCGGTCCACAGCATCATCGAGAACAGTACTGCCGCAAGGAGATCGCCCTGCTTCTTCAGGTCACCCATTTCTGTTACAACAAACTGCTCGGTGCCTTTCAGGGTAGGCTCGGAGCTGTTGAAATAGGTGCCGTAGATACCGCGGGTGGTGTACTTGTTTAGCAACGTCACGATTTCATCGATGCGCCCGGCCATTTGTACCGAGTGTTGCCGGCCGACATCGTTTTGGCGTTTTTTTAGATACTCCACGACATGGTCAATCCGCATATCTTGCTGATATTTCGGCCATGATTCGGTGATGGACTCCAATATCAGCGACTCATGCACCTCATCGAGCAAGCCGTTAGGACTGGCCAGTATGCATAGCTGGTCACGCACTCGCTCCGCCATCAGGTGGAGTGTCTCGGGGGTAATATTGGCAAACGGGTTAAATTTGAGCGTGCTGCCGTTGATATAGGTCCCGCCGACGCTATGGCAGAACGCTTTATAGGAATCACCAATATCCTTGATGCTGAGGAACCCACCGACGTCCAGTACCTGCCGCGCAATGCCCTGCGCCAGCACCGATTTACCCGCGCCAGATGTTCCAGACAGGAACCAGTTATAATTCGTGTTGGGTAAGCTTTCATCAAACACATCAAGAAAGGCTAACTGGTGACGGTAACTTGGGATCAGGAGCCCTGCAGGACTGAGCTTGTTATCGCCGATAATCGGCATCAGGTTGACGGAATGGAACGTTTCTGAACGTTGTAACGCCCCTGTTCGCTTGAAATCGTTCCACAACTTCTCATCCACGGTGGTAAAGGGGATAGCCCCCATCAGGTTGCGGATCTGCATGAAATCGGCCCGGACAAATTTCAACCCCTGCGCTGCAAAGGCATTTTTGGTGCGTTCGGTATCCCTGGCCATCACGTCATCATTGTCTTCGCAAAAGAGCGTCACACCGTAGAAATAGCTGGTCAGCGCAGTTTGATTGGCCAGCAGCCGTTGGCGAACATCTTTCCACTCTTGGTGACGAGGTACCGTATTGGGAATGTATTTGGCATAAGAGGTATTAACCCGCGAATCCAGCGCCAGAAACTCCCGCGTCGCCTCCCCCTGACTTTTCGCCTGGTCTTCCGTTATCAGAACGATGCTGAAGACAAAGGGGCAAGGGATGCCGTTGGTCGGCGACGTAAGGTCGGCCAAAATGTCCCCGTTCTGCCACAGGTAGTGCTCCTGCGGATTACGGTCGAGATTCAGGCTGACCATCCTGCTGCTGAACGGTTGCAGCTTCGCGTCGCTGCCACTCACCTGGATATAGCCCGGCTTCACCTGCCAGGAGGTGGTTTGGTCAACCATCTGCGCTTTCAGGTCAGCCTGCGGATCATAGGGAATGTCATACGCCGACAAACGATTGACATCGTGGTTCAGCAGCTCGCGCATCACCCCCATAAAACGCTCAACACCGATAGGCTGGGCATGAATGTCTGCTGATGTCAGAGCATTAAGCAAATTACGTCGCACATCTCGCAGTCGGACAAAATCGGTTTCGGTAACGTGTTTGACCTTCATCCCCCAGGTAAAGAAAAGTCGGTAATCTCGCAGCGTCAGAGGATGGCCCAGATCGTTGGGAAACTCATGTTGGGCACCATTGAGGTAAAACCGGCGAGTGATGTCGTTACAGTCCTCAGCCCGGTGACCTTTCCAGCCGAAGTCCTTCAGACCATACTCAATCTGCTCCTTAATCGCCCGACTGCTGACCATCATTACCTGCAACGGCGTGCCGCGAGGCACTTTATCCTGCAACAACGTATCCAGGCTGTCGGCCAGTAATTCATTGGCGCCAATCAAGGGTTGAGCTTCAAGAATGAAGCCAATGGAGTCCTTGTTGATAAAAAACTGGTCGTCACTTTTATAGTCTGCGAACGGCAGCAGGTCGCGGATATGGGGATACTCCATATCGTTGAGCTTCTTTTGTGTCTCGTTCAACGTGTCCTTTTCACCGAGAATGCTACCCACGGTTTCAATGACATTAAGCGGGTCGAACTTGAATCGTGAAAAATCAAACATGGGATTGACCTCAGAGTACGCCGTTCCAGTCTGCCGGCTTGGCGACGGCAAAGACGATCTCCCCCATATGCACCGCATCATCGGGTGACACATAAGGCGCTATCCAGATGCGCTGCACGCCATCCGGTTTACGGAACGCTGCAGCCGGTTCGGGGTAACAGCGCGGGGTATTGCAGGAGACGGTGCCGGTATTGACTGACGGAGTGCCGGCAGATGCGGTAAACACACCACCCGGCGCCGGGGCAGAGGTGCGTAATGGATACCCTACGGACTCAGGTCTCTGTAGTACACGTGATCCAATCACCAGTGGCTGTACGTCGAGACGGATATGCCCTGTGTCGATAAGTCGATAACCGTTCAGGTCGACGTTCGTACCGCTGGTAGAGCGCCCTGTCGCAGCGCCAGAGTTGTTACCCAGCGTCATGTCGTCAGCCTGGGACATCCAGATGCCAGTGTCTTTAGCGGGCTTGTCGAACTCAAACTCTGAGTTCATGCCGGCGCAGCCGGAAAGCATTACCACGCTGCACAGCAGCATGCGGGAAAGAGTGTGTTTCATGATGTGTATTCCTCGGTTAAGTCTTTGGCCACGCATTGAAGGTTACCCCGCATGCTAGCCATCTATGCGTGCTGCAAAAAAAGTCACGAAAGGTACTAAAGCGAGCGGGACCAGCCCAACCCACTGATACAGTGACCAAAACATCGCCGTATTAAATTGCCAATGAATAAAGAAGAACCACCGACAACTAAGACTGTGATGATCAACATAACCGCTAATGTAAACACTAATGACCAAACAGCTGTTTTTTTCCGTTCATGCATTAATAACGCTATCCCGGAAAACATTACCGATATAGCACAGAAGATAATGTCTTTCCGAAATTCAATCCATTTGTCGACGTTGGTAAATAGATGTTCAGTACGCCAAGCATCCAATGTTAGCCAGCCGCCCCACCACGCCAGCAGCAGCCCCCCATATACTCCGGCCATCTTTATATTCGTTTTGTCCATCTCGTAGCTCCTTTAATCTGGGTCCATCATGAAAAATATCGGGAGTTTCATTATTCCCTTAAAGAATTCCCGTCGCTCATCCGGCAATTCCGCGTAGGTAGGTGAATGGGACACTGCCAAATTAAATAACTCATTACTATTGGCTTTAAAGCGTTGTTTCACTGTGCGAATATCATTTAATATCAGGCGCATTACGGTCAGTGCCTCATCAGGCAAACTGTCTTCACTTAATAGGTGTTCGAATTCATCGAGAGAAATTGTCGAGTCAATCATGAGGTTCACCGTTAATAGAGTGAGGTTGAGTTCTCACAGATGCCTGAATGCATCAGTTCAGCAATCATTATTCCTTAACCGCCGTTCTGCGGAACACCCGGCGCAGGTGTGACAAAGTCCTGAATCTTGAGTGCAGCAGCGTCTCCCAGTTTGCCGATGAGCTCCGGCGGTAATCCGGTATTCCCCTGAGCCTGGGTAGTCGTATCCGCCGTACCGGATTTCGCCTGTTGACCTGTCGAGTTATTCGCCAGTTTCTCCGTCTCCTCTATATCTTCGATAAACTCAGCCTTGAAGCCTTTTTGAAACACCACTTCAACACGGTTGCCGGCACCGATCGGGATAATCGGGTGATACTGCTCGGCGCGCTGGATATAGTAATCGGCGAGCTTGCCCCCGGCAGTACTCGCGCCACCACCGATGGCGGCACGTCCGGCATTGCCGGCGGAAATCGTTGTTGTGGCTCCGACGCCGGCCACCGTCTGGCCTACCTGTGATGCGGTCTGTCCCAGACCGCTCAGCGCCCCGCCCATAAAGGAGAGGCCAAGCAGCTTGCCATTACGCATAACCGGGATACCTTTGATACCGTTCTTGCCGTAGAAAGACACATGCCCTTCCACTTCCTGGTCAATATGCTTTCCGTTGATAACGCAAGAGAGTCGCTCAGTCTTTACTTCAGCGCGTTCACTGGAAATTTCGCCAAAGGCTGAGGCCGTTACGAAGCAATTTGCCAATTTGTCACTTTTCTGGTTTCCGGGCAGATGCGAGAGACCCGTCAGCTTGAACTGCATAGGGACCAGTTTCTCCTGGCCGCGCACCGACGCATTGGCATCAGCCCCTTCGATAATGATTGCGTTAGAGAATGTGCCGGTAGGTATATAGAAAGCCGCGCTGGTTTTCTTTTTGGGTTTGTCGATCTCGGTATAATCAAATAAAGGGCTATCGATCTGGCCACGCGATACTGGCGGTGGACCCAGTCGATATTGTGCGGGGGGCAGCGTCCCGTTTCCCACTTCCTGCGGGGTTGGAGCAACGGGTTGGCTATTTTTGGCTTTATCCAATTCAACCTGCAGATCACTCATCTGGGTTTTCAGGCTATCATTGTTCCCCTTCATCTCGTCCAACTGCTTTTTAATTTCGAGCATTGCTTCTTTCATGTCGGTCACAGCCTTGTTCGCTTCACGCTCACGCAGCTGTGCATCGACGAGGACGCCGCCCTGGACATCTCCATCGAAGGTGTTGGTGACAGCACCAGTCAAATCAGGTTCTGGCAACCCATTCTCGACCGGCGCTTCAGCCGTATCGGCACCGGCAGAAGCCCCGGCACGATCATTAAGAAACCAAAGCGTTCCCAGCACCAGAGCGATACCAGCGAGGATCAATGCGAACAGTTTGCGCTGTTTGCTTTGAACCAATTTATTGATGTTCAGGTTCATCGTGGTCTCTCCCCATCACGGAGTAGTACGATGGCAGATACGGTAGTACCAGGTGATACGTGATCGACCTGTGGCCAAAACGACACGGCCATTACCCCTTTTGACCAGAAGTAGCGTTCATTCAGTTCAATTCTGGAGGTGGAGCGATTAGTGACATCCAACCGCACAATGCGGAGTTTATCTCCCTGCCATGCAGCGACAGGTCGAACTGAAAAATAGGTTTCTGTTGAGGGAGATAACGGGACTTCGCGATTTTTGGTATAAACAAATCCAGAGGGCTTATCGTTATTGATAAACTTCGTCATGATGCTGGTGACCAGCGCGCTGTATGTATTTTGTGAGCCTTCCCACTCGCGTGCGGCTTCACCGCCACGGACTTCACGATTATTGACCACCAGTGACAGCCCTGCTTGCTTGCGCGGCGAAGCCATAACAGAGAAGGCAAATCCTGACTCGGTCTGAACAAACAGCGTAAAGGGTTTATCTGAGACGGTTGAAAACAACACCGCCCCGCCTGCCGTTGTTCGCCTGTCTGAAAGTACCCCCTGAGTGGCCTGAATAGCGATGATCCTGTCATCCATGACGGAGATATAATTGGGGTCGGTGTTACTGACAGCCAACGCCAGGCGAGCATTAGGGTTAATATCGACTTCTTGTGCCTGGACGGCAGAACTGGCAAGAATCATTGCAAATATCAGCGATTTACTTTTCAACGGGCACCTCCACAAAAGCGTTGAAACACATCCCGTCATTACGGGTGTCGATACGCAGCTGGTACCGTTTATCTACGGGTTCAGGTTTTTGTAACCCATAAATGAATTGCAATTTACCCACGACTTCAACGATCCCTTTGTCGGCCCAGACTTTGAAATCAGCTGGATAGAATGCAGAACTGCCGTCATTGGCTTTAAGCAGGCGGCGTTCAGCATTCAATGCGGGTTCCATTTTTTCTTTTTGTCCGTCACACGCATAAGCCTGAAGTAATGCATGGCTTTCAGCGGCGGTTTCGTTCGATACGTTAAGACGTAGGTTCAGAAGGCTCAGAGCCATTAGCCGTATATAACGCGCATCACCACGTTCACCGTTAAACGCGAACGCTTTATTTGCTCCCATAGGTAAAACAATGGTTTGTTTGTTATTCACCAACGCTTCAGTGAGATCACGATTGTCAGAATAAAGCCGATGGCAGAGCGCCAGGCTGAGAATGGAGATAATAAGAAGGATAACGATAGCGACGGACAGATTTCGATTTCTGGCCGCCGTGAGTTTAAATTCCATGGTGCATCCCCTCAGGCAACCCAGTAACGTTTGAAACTTTCAGGCAGAACGGAAAGGAAAAAGCGTAATATGCTGGTTGGCAAGAACCAGTAAGCCAAATTCAGCAGGTAGCTGGTTCCTTTTCCCTTCTTCAGGCGACGTATCCCAAACACAGCGATAGCGAGGGTGGGGCAAAATATCCATAAGTTGACGAATATTGCCAGCAAGCCCAAAGGAACATAGATAATAAACTCGTCCCGAGGAAGCCCCACCCAACGCGGTTGTTCGGAAAACGTAGCCGGATACTTATATCGGTTACGTTGTTCCATCGTTAAAGCCTGCGATTAAGGAATAATACCGAACAGTACGTTGGCGAAAACCATGACTGCAGCGATACCACCGAAAACAGCCAGGTTTTTGGTTTTGGTGTAAGAGTAAATAGCACCCAGACCTTCAATGATATACAGGATCCAGACGACAGTAGAACTTAACCCAAACGTATCCTTGATATTGGTTCTGCCTTTAGTGAACAGGTCGACAGCTTCTGCATGAGTAGATGGCATAAACATCAATGCCAGTGCCATAAGTGTGAATCCGACCATGGTTAATACATTTGGGTTATACAAATTTGCTTTAGCCATAGCTACCGCACCCAAAATGCGCGGGGGTACAACGGACGAAGAAACTTGACCGTTCATTGGGATAGTCCTCTGAAAAGTGGAAAAAAATAAAGATTGATATGCGTATAACTACAATAATATTTTTCTGGTTGGCGACCTCCTGTATTGATGAAAATTAGCGTTAATAATTAGATTCCCTGGTGTTACCAAAGGCCCTGGTGTTGGCCTGTAAACTAAGTTTGGTTAAGGAAACGCTTACCCTCAGCAGCTATATCAACAAACGTATTCAAATGGTGACTTAGGCGTAACATCGCTTCCATTTTTTTTGAACGTCCAGAGCGTGTAGCTGCAAGAGTCAACAAGCGATTTTCTTCATCATTAAGTTGAATCGTAATATTCACTTCACTGTATGCAGATTTGCGCATGGAAACATTCGCGCTTACCACATGAACTTCGGCAAACTCTTTTAAGTGGTCACAAAGCCGAAGAGTCGCCTCTTGTTTCTTAGAGCGACCGGATCGTGCCGCCGACTGTGATAGCAACCGGTTCTCATCTGCCCAGAGTAAGAGGGATACGTTAATCGTCTTAACATCAAGTTCAGATGTGAATGTAGTATTTTTCATTAAAAATCAACCAAGTTAGTAGCTAAGTAGCATCGCTAACCGTAGACCAAAAAAACTTGTATCACCATGAGTCCAATCGGCATAAGTAGTCACGGCAAGATAAACAACACCATAAACTTATCGCATTATGCAAACATTTTATGGTCACTTCAAGATTATTTTACTAGTTTTGATCATGTGGAGATAAGTAAAGGAAATTCTCTATCACATAGAGAGCACTTGGTAGATTGTTATCATGTGGAAGTCATTGTTTTTTATTGAATTTTTGCACCCATTTATTAGACTCTTAACATCACTTACTAAAAGAATCCTCTGATGGGTCAATGCAAAATGAAATCTAACAACACCAGTGAAATGCACGCAGGCGAGATGCTATCAAACGTCATGACAATGAAAGGCATCCCAAAACATAAACAAGCATCCCACATCCGTGATGTACTCAATGTGTCAACGCCCCAAGCTCAACGGAAGCTTAAAGGAACGGCTCCCTGGGAGCTAACTCAATTAGTTCAAGTAGTCGGTTCTCTTGATCTATCAATGAGCCAATTTTTTGCGATGTTCGAGAATGAACTATCTGAAAAACAAGATGCAGTTTTCAATTTAGAAGGTCATGAAATTCCGTGCAAAATATATCTACTTAAAGATAACAGCAAAGAGCGCAGGGAATATTCAGCAATAAAGGTTAATGACAAATGGCATGTTTTTAAAACAGAAGATATTGAGGATAATGAGCTCTACAGTGAAGCGAGAAGGTTTGTAGGCATGATAACAATTGAAAGTAACAAAACCGAAACAATAAAGAAGAAAATAGCATTACTTGATGACGATAGAGATGTGCTTGATAGTATCACAGAAATAATAAGCAATGGTGAATATGCAGTTAATTCATTTAATAACATACCTGAAATTGAGGATAAGATTAATCAATCACCCTATGATGCATACATAATTGATTGGATGATTCATGAAAAATCCGCCTATGATACGATAAGGAAAATTAGAGAATCTAAGAAACCACACGCAATGATAATTGTTTTAACGGGTAAAGACAGCGAAGAAATAGACGATGAAATTGCTGCTGCCATAAGTGACTTTGATATCATCGGGCCATTCAGTAAACCGTTGAAGATCAACTCAATACAGAGACTTATAGATAAATATTTCCTAAGGTAATTATGAAGTTAGATATAGAAAGACATAGTGGAAGTTTAATCATGAATATGTCATTAATCACTTCTTCTTTTGATATCTCAAAGTCAGAAAATAGCGGGGTAATTAATAAGTTATCAAGAAACGATATTCTTAATCATGCTTGTAAGCAATTTAGAAAGGATTACTCAACTGAAAAATCAATTAATATAATCAATGGCTTAGGAGTAACCTTAGGTGACTCAATCATAGGTATTGGGGCACTTGATTATATTAAAAGCCTAAACAGAGATATAAAAATCACTGTTATAAGGCCACAATCATGTCAAAAATATGTTGAAGATATCTACTCAATAGCCAGTCGAGTGATCGACCGGATTGAATATATGCCATATGATATAGGTCGATTACCTAAAGACGCTGTTAACATTGATATAGGGAACCAGTTATACTGGGAAGACTTCAATGTAATGGAAATGCATGATTTTTTCCTCAAAAATATTGGTATAAATTACAAAAAGACACCGAGTATTTGGAAAAAAAATCATTGGTTGCAAAGAGCAATCCCTAAATATAAAAACGAAAAATACAACTACGCAATATTTTGTCCAAATGCGAGTACAGCCCTAAGGTCAATCCCAGAAAAACACCACTATCAGATAGTAGAACACTTGCACAGGACGCTCAAACTACCTGTAGTTGGTTTTAGCGATGTGCAGCACCCTGCCTTTAATAACGTAAAGGCGAAGTGCCGAAACACTTATGATTTTATTAAGATAATAGCTCAATCTTCTTATGTATATACTTGTGATTCATCAGCTTTACATATTGCTGCTGGTTATGATATCCCTACTACATGTATATTTACTGCGATTAGACCAGAACTTAGAAGCAAATATTATACGTATTGTAAATCGATATACATTGGCGATGCATTAACAGAGAGACTACATGAATCGGAATGCCCTATTATTATTGACCATATACATAAAAAATATGAGGAATACTATGAAAACTTTTAAACTCTTAGGTGTGGGCATTATTTATACTGTGATTCTTACAATATCATCAGCATACGCGGAAGAATATCGCATTGGTGATCTAACTATAAAAGATGAAAAATCGCATAGAAGCTTAACATTTAGTAAAAAACAAATTGAAAGCCTCCCAAAATCTACTATCACGACTTCGACTCCATGGTTGCCAAAAACAACCTACTCTGGAGTCAGTGTAAATTATATACTGAAAGCAACTGGATTTCGTGGTGAACGATTAAGATTCCATGCTCTTAATGATTACTGGGTTGATATCCCCATGAGTGATGTGGATAAATACAACATTATCTTGGCCAACAAACGCGATGGGCAAGATTTAAAAGTCAGAGACTTTGGTCCATACTTTGTCGTATACCCACTAGACGATCACGCTTCTGAGCTAAGTAAACCCATATATTACTCACGTTCCGTTTGGCAAGTAGACCAGATTACGGTAATGGAAAAATGAAACTCAAAAAAATCATCATACAATACTTTATTGCATTTTTCATGCTGACAGGCTCCTTTTACTGGATGTATGAAAAATATTTTTCCACCGAGCATAACGTGAGCTCAGCAGGACCTCAAGAGAACTATGCTTGGGCAATAGCAAAATTCTCTATAAAACTTGCCGCATTTGAGGCCAAGATAGAACATCAGCTAAGACTTGGGGCGACGAACATAAAAGGATTACAGAGAGATCTTGATATTTTGTTCTCTGGTTCAAATGTCCTATTAAATAAAAGCGATTCGACGCGTTATTTATACATGGAGGATAATTACGGAAGAACAATTACGGCTATACATGATGCACTCGAAGACATTGATAGAACGTTACAAAACCCTAGACCAAACTTTGATTATATACTAAATAAAATCGGGGAAATCAGGAAGAGCAACCTTATATTAATTGCGATTGCAGATCATGCAGAAGTTAGACAAAGGACAATTATCTACAATGACTATTTGCAAAAAGGTGATTCTTTCAAGGTTCCCATCATAGCAATTTACATCCTGTTTTTAATTATGTTGCTAATATCATTTAAACAGCTCACATCAATGAACAATCAGCTCGAGTCTGAAAAAAAAGCATTTAATAATAAAAATGCGTTTCTCGGAAAATTAGGTCATGAGTTAAGAACAACATTACAAGCCATTGTTAGTTCCATTGAGGTTATTCTTTACTCCCCAGGCGGGGCAAGTAATAAAAACGTACTGCACCGTTTGGAAGGTATAGTATCACAAATAGAACAGCAGATGAATGACCTTGCTGAATATGCTAAAATTGATAATGGATCCATTAAAATAAATAAAAGCGTTGTCAATGTTGCCGAATTAATTACTCGAATAGTATCTGAATGCAATGCTAGATATAGTAGCAAAAAATTGAAAGCGGAAATCAATTGCTTACCTAAAGATTTAGTTTTGAGCGATAATGTTCGCCTTAATCAAGTTATGGAAAACTTACTTACAAATGCATTTAAGTATACAGAAGAAGGTGAAATTTTGGTTAGCGCACAGATTAAAGCTGAACGACCTGGACAAATATTGACCATAGAAATTAAGGACACTGGCATTGGAATTGAAAAAGAAAAGCAAAAGGCAATCTACCAACCTTTTGTTAGAATAGAGAATGGTTCATCTTCTGTTCCAGGTTCAGGCATGGGACTAGCAATAGTTGATGGGATAATAAAAGCGATGAATGGCACCATACATTTAACGAGTGAGCCAGGAATTGGCAGTGTGTTTACTGTTAAGATACCAGTTGATATAACCATCGAAAATGACATGGAATATATTCAAAGTTCGAACATCATTACTGATGTCAGTAAAGGTCTATCGATTTTGTATATTGATGACAATGAGCTAACATGTAACGCGATGGTCTCAACCCTAAATAGTGTTGGATACATAGCTGAATCTGTCTGTTCGGTGAATAGAGCAATCGAAAAGCTCATGAGAATACCATATGATATCGTTTTGAGTGATTTGCAAATGCCTATTATGACCGGAGACCAACTTCTAAGTCTGATTAGAGATCGTGAAGGACCAAACAAAAACACTCCTTTTATATTCTTGAGTGCTTATCCTGAGAGTAATACTCATGCTGAGGTGCCGCTTATTGTCAAGCCAGGCAGGATATCGGAAATAACTCAAGAGATAAATAAAATCATTAATGATTAGTTTTCTGGGCGGAGATGGGCCGCCCAGAAAATCTACTTAAAAAACTCAGCTAACTTCCCTGCTATACGTTCTTTTACCGCACTAACAAAATCATCATCTATAAATTGAGCACACTTTATTACCGAATTTTTGTCTGACGTTTCTTGCATAACGAAGTACAAAGCCTCTGACAAAAATGATGTCAGAAGTACATTCCCCGCTATCAACTTTAGTTTGTCATCAAGTGATTTCTGGTTTTCATCTTTATTTAACTTATTTTCGTGCACGCGTAAACCGAGTTTAAACATTTCCATGACAAAGGCAGCTCGGTTCGCTGTATCACGAGTTTCACCATCATCAAGCCTAGATTGAACATGATGGTCTATCTTTTCAAGGAATGAAAATGGAACTGTTAAATTGACCCTATTAGCGCGTTTTTGATATTCATCACTCATGTTTTTACATCCAGTATTGAATTGATTAAAATCCACTCACCTCTCGCGCTGTTAGCTGAGGTGAACCGCTACTTATGTTCATAAAAAACACAGCTAGGCGTAACCAATAAGCTACCATAACGGAACCCATACGTAACTATTTAAAGAAAATCAAACTTAAGTTATTGATATTAATGAAAGCACTAACAAGAATCCATCAGGTAACCAACCCCCCACCTAAACGTTACTATCGAGAAACCACTGAAAACGCGCACAAATCAATCAATTCAAACATAACACACTGATATTAAAGACAACGATTAGAAAATTTTAATTTGCGAGTGGTGTGTTCTTTTCTGGTTCTAAAGATAGCATCTGGTATAATCGTCATACCGGCTGTTTTAATTTTAGGGGGCTTTTGATGAATTCATCGTTAGCGCGAGCTTGCACACTAGTGTTGTTTTTTAGTTCGACTTGGGTCCAGGCGGATTGTTTCGATCGGGCTGGCCGCTATTACAGCATCGACCCCGATTACATACGATCAATCGCTTATCGCGAATCCTCTTTCAATCCCCAAGCGATCAATTATAATAAAAACAAGAAAGGACAGATCATAAGTACTGATTATGGTGTAATGCAGATTAACAGCAAAACGTTGCAGAAGTTTCGGAGAGATTACCCTCAGTTAACGGTAGCCCGTCTGTTGAATGAGCCTTGTCTTAACATTCATGTTGGGGCAATGGTTCTAAGGCGAAATTTTAATGCCTATGGAGCCACTTGGCTCGCAGTAGGCATGTACAACGCTGGCGTAAAGAACAAAGATGAAACTATCGCAGCGCGACATCGATATGCCATGAAAATCGACAGTATCTATAAAGGGATTAAGTCAGGTACCATCAAAACCAAAGTAATCGACTAACCTCACCTTATCCACATATGCACATAAGACAAAGCCAGTGAAGTTTCCCATCACCTTAATGGGAAACGAACGGGAGCGGTTATTTCACCGGGGCAAGGTGAAATAACGTCGATTGTGTAGATGTGGGTAAGCAGATCGCAGAGTTAACGGACACCACCAAAAAACGTTACCGTTTTTTGGTGCTAACCTGGGCGCCCCTTTGGGGCAGCGGGAGCGGGAAATGTATTTCCCGCTGGGCGGGCGGGGAGAATAAGAGACGCCCCCTCGATGGGGACGGCTCTTATCAGCGCGCTACCATTCAAAAACCTCGTGACCGGGGAGAATGGGCGCATCACAATCAAAATGGATGTAGCCTGTACGGTGATATTTTATCTGATGAATTAAAAACCGCCTCAGCGCCTTTGACGCTCCTTGCGACTTTAAAACCCGCAGCCGCCGACGATAATCCGTCAGCACCAGAATATAGCCGTACTGAATGTTAACCACCCAGGTACGAAAAGCCGCCTGCCCTGCCATTGTCGCTAGCAGCTCGTTATCTTCCGATGTAAAATGTGCCGTACTGCATACCCGTAAATTTTCCGTTTGCATCTTTCACCCCGTTATTTCATACTGTCCGCGTAGTTTTAACTGTTCGTTCTGTAGCAGTGTTCGGCCCCGGTATTGATGGGCGTCATTACCGGGGCCCCCTGTTACTTCATTCGGTTTTTGAATTCATCCGCAATCAGCCATAACGCACGGTTCAATTTAATATCGCCATCGATACCGTTGACCGCTCGAGTCCGGGTATTTTTCCCGGTCGCGCTTTTACCGGGTAATCCGCCTTTAATCATGTTTTCCTGAACGCGCTGGAATGTCGTCCATAAATCATTGCCGTAATCCTCACGCCGACGCGGACGCAAAACCTGGGACGGCGTGATTGGGGATTTATCTTCATACTCGTAGCGATAACTTAACGCCGCCCGCGCAAATAATTCCTGGTCGCGCTCGGTCAGTGAAATGCATTTCATGGTATCGAGGTCATTATCGACGCGGTCAAATATGCCGAGCACTTCATACGCACCCTCAATAACCTGCCCGACTACGTCACCTTTATGCGGCACTCTGACATCACCGAATGACTGGCCAAATACCATGCCGTTGGCGCAGACATAGCGGAACATGCCGGGGATCATTTGGTAGCTGCTGCTCCCGTCGTGGCTGTTTAATAATACGATTTCGGGCACTTCCTTATTGCCGGAGACAATCATATTTTCCCGGCGCAGCCGCAGCATGTGTTTGGTATGGCCGCGTTTGCTTTCATCCCTAACGCGCGTCTGGCAGGCATAAAACGGCTGAAAACCTTCCTCACGTAATTTATCCAGCAGCGTAATGGTGGGGATATAGGTATAGCGATCACTGCGCGAATCGTGTTTATCTTCTGAAAACACACTCGGCACTACGTTTATTAATTCGTCGTTGGTCAATGGGCGGTCTTTACGGATGGCGTTATAACGGCCAAAACGGGAAGTCAGACGCATGATATTCTCCTTTCTCTTTGAGTAATGCCGGCCAATTTTTTTATACCGGCGATGAATTAACGGTATGAGTGATTGATAGCCAGCTGAAGGTGCAGCCGATAACGCGCATGTTCCCAGGCAGGGACGCCGGTCTCGCCAAAATAGACACC
>OBVS01000144.1_pt1 | contig 41998 bp, 33 predicted proteins | sample 1476211 | NCBI WGS metagenome assembly OBVS01 (sample SAMEA2580025, study PRJEB22360) | human gut metagenome | biome: human gut; feature: human-associated habitat; material: faeces | place: Denmark | collected 2008/2010 | reverse complement strand
ATTCGCAATGAATCATTTTTTTATTCAGTTGTACAAATTGATTATACAATCAACCACCAAAAAGAATTTTTAAGTTATATACAATTATATACTCAAAAAAGACGATACAAGTAAAATTTTATCGTCTTTTTTATTTTAGAAAAGTCGATAAGATAAATCAAGATACTATATGTAAAATAATAATAGAAGTATATGATATAATATAAGCAACACAAGTAGCAAAGAGAGGACAATAGATATGAAAAATATTAACCTATATAAGAAAAATATCGAAAGTTTAATAGAAAGGGAAAAGTATTACTCACAAAGGTCATGCGACTGGTCTATGTCGGTGGTATTTTCATCCTATGATTCTTATGTAATTGATCAAGTGGACATCTACTGGCCTCTTGTAGGTGATGGTATAAGACCTAAAGTGATATCTCTTGATGGTTCTCTTTGCCTACTAAAGAAGATTATTGATGATAGGAGGGTATTTGATGCCTACTTTAATACAATTAATTCTACTAGTATAAGTATTGCAAGAACTGCCTATAAAATAATGGAAATGTCAGTTCAAAATCAGATACCAGTTGATGCTATATCAAAAATAATTGCTAGGTTCAAAAGAGGGGAAAAAACTGACCAGACCTACAACGACCTAAACAATTTAATTATAGAGTACAGGTCTATCCTAAATAAAAATAATATTTATGACAGACCTATGATATATGAGAATTTTTGTGGACTTTTGGATAGTGCGAATTATCCGGACAATTTGAAGGCTATAGGTAAAAATATAGTGAGTGATAATTCTATATCTGAAAAATTTAGAAGTAATAAAATAAATAAAGATGATAGGATTGAAGGTAAGACTAGGAATATCATTCAAAACCATGACTACTCTAGTTATCAAGATATGAAAAATGGCCTGATCAACTTGATTTATAGCCTAAAAAATGACAAGGGTATAAGTCAGGATGATATAGCTATAGTGGTTCCAAGTCTTAATGAGGATATAATATCTATGGATATAGACATTAGTCCAACCTTAGACATTAGACCAATAGCAGTATCCAAAAATTTTGGTTCAAACCTGGAAGCTGTGGTATGCCTAGCAGCACTAGCTATTTACAAGGACTGTGAGTATATCTTATCTGATGAAGAAAAGATTGAACTATTGACTGTGGTCTACAAGGACAAGAACTATATAGACCTTAGGAAAAATATGGAAAAATACCTAAAAGAAGTAAGAAACAATATAAGGAATAATATGTCACCTGTATTGGACCTAGATAGCATAGATGACGGTGATGATCCAAGTCTTATAAGCATAGATAGGATTGAAGAAAGTATAGCTGAGGCTGAGTTTAGCTATGAGTATAGGATGTCTGACTCGGAGTTTGTAAAGAATTTCTATAAAAAGTATGTAAATCAAACACCTGAGTCTATAAGTATGGTAGCCAAGATGACAGACCTGATTGAGGAACTTGGAGATTTGGTAGATGACGAGTCCAAGTATAATTATATGAGGCAGGCTATTTCCTATTATTCTTCTAGCAAGGTAAAACTAGAAAATATGGCGATGCCATCTATATTGCTTATGACAAAAGAAGATTTAAAGAGTCTTGACACTAAAAGGAACCACCTAATAGTATTCGACGCAAGCTCTAAGAGATATGATCCAGTTTTAGAGGATTCAATTTATAGCCAGATTGGATTTTTTGATGATTCTATATTGTCTAATATCACAAAAGACAATATAAGCTTGTTTTACAAGGACCTTATGGAGTATTCTATAGACCTAGAAATAGATAGAGTTCTTTCAAAGTACAAAAACGTATATATTATGACTTCGGATACTGCCATAAATGGGTATGAGCAAGAGAATATGTTTTATAAAAAACTTATGGACAGGATTTTTTAGTGGGGGTGGAATATGTCTATTAACTATAGAAAAGACCAAAAGAAGATAATGAGGTACAAGTCTGGTTCAATGGGTATACAGGCTGTTCCGGGAGCGGGCAAGACCTTTATAATAACCAACTTGGTAGCCCAGTTAATTGAAGATATGGAAAATGAAAATAGGGACGGGAAAATACTGGTTCTTACCTATATGAATAGTGCCGTAAATAACTTCAAGTCTAGGATAAGGGGGATACTTTCTGACAAAGACCTTCCAAAGTCTAGGTTTGAGGTAATGACTATCCATTCTTTAGCCATGAAAATAATAAAGGAAAATACGGATATAGCCTTTGTAAGTGAGGAAACGGAAATTATAGATGACTATAAAAAGTCACTTTTGATAAATTCTGCCATTGAAGAATATGAGAGTCGGGATAATAATTCTAATAAGATATTGAGCTTTATGGAAAAGGGCTTTAGAAATAATGAGGACAAGGTAGACAGGTGGTATAAGGAATTTACCTTTATGGTTTTAAATTCTATCAAACTCCTAAAGTATTCTGGTATTGACGATATTGACCTTAAGAATATAGTCAATGAGCCTGATTACAAGGGAATAATGACAATTATATCGCCTATATTTAACCTATACCAGGAAAAACTAAGGAGTAACGCCTATATAGACTATGATGATATATTGGTCATGGCCTATAAGATACTTGAGTCTGATTCAGAGGTTGCTGCCTACTACCAAGAGAGGTATGCCTATGTATTTGAGGATGAGTGCCAGGACTCCAATGAGATTCAAGGCAAGATAATAGAGATAATATCAAGAAATGTGAGTAGGTCTATATCAGAAAATGATATGGTCAGTGCAAAAATGAACCTAGTAAGAGTAGGTGATGTAAACCAGAGTATCACGACTACCTTTGCTGGGTCCAACCCTAAATTTTTTGTGGATTTTTGTAAGAGGGCTGACAAGTCCTATACAATGAATATGGCTGGTCGAAGTTCAAAAGACATCATAAATACAGCCAACAAGCTAGTTGAAATAGTCAAATCGGATATGACCAAGGACTACTATGGTGGGCTTGAAGAAATCTATATAGAAGAAGTTGAAAAGGACAAGGGCTATAAGGAAAATCCTGTAACAAGGTCCTATAGCATAAATTCTAAGAGCCTTGATGATTTTAACCAGGAGATGGCATATGTAGTATCAACTATCAAGTACACAAGGGAAAAGTTTCCAAATTATTCAATAGGGGTCCTATATTTTTCAAATTTTGATGTCAATGACCTGGCCAAGAAGTTGGACTCTGAGGATATCCCCTATGAAAAAATAGGCAATGATTCCCAAGAAAATATGAAGATAATATATAAGATAAAGCTAGTTGTAGACTTTATAATAGACCCTAGCGACTATGATATATTCAAGCAGATGTTATTTGAAGCCTACATAGATAGGGCGGATACATATGAGCTATCTGATATTGAGCATGAGAGGCTAGAAAAATTATTTGATAAAATAGATACTGAGAGGTATTTTTATGATGACCTCTATTTTGATGACCTAGCTACAAGGGCCAAGCAGCTCTTGGAGAACTTAATAGAAAAGCCTTTTGTAAAAAAATTAGCAGAAGATAGGGCTAGGATAAGGTCTGTCTTGGAATATTCAAAGGTAGATATATACGGCCTTATAAAGTTGATAGGTGATAGCCTAAATATTAGCAGCCAAGAGAAAAGCCTTATAGACTATCTGGCCTTTTACTTAAGCAAGTTAAAAACATATGAATCAGCAGACTTAAACAGGATATCAATAGCAATGGCACCTAGGAACACTAGGATATTTGAGACCTTGGTGGCAAGTATATACGATATAGGTGAGCATGAGGTCGAAGCTGGAAGTATTAGTATATCTACAATGCACAAGTCAAAGGGCATGGAGTGGGACTTGGTCATAGTATGTGGTGTGAGTTCAAATGATTTCCCATCTAGTGTAAATGACTACTTTAGGATTGATAGAAAGTACCTGAGAGAAGGATTTAAGTATCCTGAGGCCTTTGTCAATAAGGAAATTGATGATATAGTCAATAAGTCTTGCAAGAAAATAGGCTATTATGAGAAGGAATTGAAGACGGAGATTATAGGTGAGAGGACTAGGCTCTTGTATGTTGCCATTACTAGGGCCAAAAGAGGTCTTGTGATCCTCAACTCAAGGTCTAAGTTCAATGAGTCCATGAACTACTATTTTAAGAAAAAGAACTCATATTTTTTTGATATTTTATCAAAATACATATCTGATAATAGGATTAAGGGAGGTAAGTAATGACTATTTTGGGGCAAAATAAGATATCTATATCAAGAGACCAATTGAAATATAGGCTAGACCACCTTATTTTTAGTCAGAATATGCTAAATACCTGGATTAGGAATAGGGATGAGTTTGTAGAGAAGTATATAAATGGAGTGTTTTGGACAGATTCAAGTGAAAAGGACAGGTTGTACGAGGAAAATATGTCCTATGGTAGGGACTTTCACCTATTATGTCAGAGGAGGTTTATGGACCTGCCCCTATTAAAGGGAGATCCACTAGCCAAATCACTTGAGGACTACCCAAAGCTTGAAAAAATTAGGAAGATAAAAAATGCCTACCAAAGGCACTTTGGCAAGGATGTAATTTTTAGGCCGGAGCTTGAAATAGAGTACAAGGGTCAGATAGTGATAATGCTAGACCTCTTGGTTGAGATATACAAGGACAATAAACTATATAAGATAGATATATGGGACTGGAAGACTGAAAGAAATAGAATGAGTCAGATAGATGCCCAGACAAAGATGCAGACCTGTGTATATATGTATGTGTGTAAGGAGACCCTAGGACGTGAGATTGACTTTTCTAATATGGTCATGCACTACTACCAACCGACTTATGATAATAATATCAAGTTGGTATATACAGAAGACCTGCACCAAAAAAATCATGAAAAGATATGGAGCATGATTGAAGAGATAAGAGATGAAGAATCGTATAGTAATTATATATTATAGATAGAAACTATATATTAAAATACAATTTCTAGGTTAAATTATATTCTGAATTATAAATGATATTATAAATGATATTATAAATAAGATTATAAATAAGATTATAGATAGGAGATAGGTATGGCACTTGGATTTATATGGGGTAGGATGCCCGCTGATAGAACCAAAAAGGTCTTAGACCTAGCCTTTGAAGAGGCTAAATCCAAATCAAAAAAACCGATATATATATTGGTACCGGAAAAGTACACATATGAGATGGAAAAGAAGTTGAGCCAAAGACTACTTAGTCAAGATGACCCAAATTTTAGGATAAGGGTAGTCAGCTTTTCTACACTTAGCAATATAGTATTTACAAATGTGTCTGGTCTAAAGGAAAAAAAGATATCCAGATCTGCTAGGACCATGCTAGTATACAGGGCTCTAGAAAAGTCTGAGAAAGATCTAAAGACCTTCAGACCATCCCTAAATGACTTGGGACTTGTAGCCAAGTTACTCGATCTTGTGATTGAGTTTAAGCAAAATGACATGGATGTAGACTATATAAATAGCCTATCAAGTAAGGTGGATGATAGGGCATTGGCCAGTAAGTTGGATGATATATCAAGGATATACGGAGCCTACGAGGACCTAATGCAGGATAAATATATGGATTCAGAGGATGGTACTGTATTGTTTTCAAGATTGATAGGATCCTATGAACCGCTTGATGGTGCCAGTATATTTATAGATGAATTTACAGGTTTTACACCTGTTCAGTACCTAGTAATAGAAAAATTGATACTCTTATCAAAAAAAATATATATTTCCCTTATGACAGATATGAGGAATATAAATTCTTATAGGGGGGTATTTGCTAAGACAAACTCTACTATCATGAAGATAAATAAGTTTTGCATAGACAATAAGGTCAAGAGGCTTGAGGATATCAGGGTTGATGATGAGGAATACTATAAAAAAGATGAACTTAGGTTTTTAGAGAGTGAAATAAGGTTTTTCAATCCAAAGATATATACAGGGGATACTATCAAGTCAAGCAATGACGAATTAAGTATAGAAGAGTTTGGCAATAACAAATTAAATATAGATAATTCAAACGATGACGAATTAAGTATAGACAAGTTCGGTATTAAAATAAGCTCCTTTGAAAACAGGCACAGGGAAGTTGAATATATAGCTTCAGTAATACTTGATCTTGTAAAAAACAAGGGCTATAGGTTTGGGCAAATTATGGTGGCTACAAGAGATATTGATTCTTATGCCCATATTACCAAGTCTATTTTTGATGATTACAAGATAAACTACTTTTTGGATGACAAGATAAGTGCCCAGTCCAACCCTGTATTAGTCTTTATACTGTCGATTTTAGATATGAAAAATACAAACTACTCATACAAGTCCATGTTTACCTACCTAAAATCAGGAATTTTGGACCTAGATGGCGATGATATAGCCTTGTTAGAAAACTATGTTTTAGCAAATGGAATCAGGGGCAAGAAGTGGTTTGAGGATAGATGGGACCTTCCTGTAGTCCATAGTGTAGAAGATAATCCTGTAGATATTGAAGTACAGGATAGGATAAACAAGATAAAGGACCTTGTTATGGAGCCTATAATAAGGTTAAATGAAAAGCTAAAGGGAAAAAACACCATAAGGGATATATCAAGTTACCTGTATGAATTTACCTTAGATATAGGCCTAGACAAGAAAATAGTAGACCTAGTTGAAACTTTTGAAAGAGAAGAAGACAACTACAGGGCTAGGGAGTATTCTCAGGCATGGAATATATTTGTAGATGTTCTAGATGAGATGGTTGAATTTATGGGTGATGAAGTCATAGGTATAGAGAGGTATATCAAGTTCTTGGACCTTCAATTCCAAGGTCATGAGCTGGGGATTATTCCTCCTTCAAGAGACCAGGTATTTATAACTGGTGTAGACAGGATGAAAAATCCGGATACTAGGGTCCTAATTTTGATTGGGACAAATGAGGGTGTATTCCCTAAGATGGTGAGCGACACAAGTCTTATAACTGAGATGGACAAGTCCAACCTACTTGAGAAGGGTGTGAAGTTCGACTCTGATATTGTCAGCAAGATGTATGATGAGGAATTTCTTGTCTATAGGGCCATGTCTACAGCTAGAGAAAGGCTCTATATTACCTATCCAAAGGGAGACGTAGAAGGTAATAGTATGATGGCATCTAGCCTTGTGAACAAGATAAGGAAGATATTTCCTCAGATAAGTGAAGAGGACCTATCTGACCAGGTCTACGATATTGGATTTAAGCTTGGAGATAGGGAGATAGATTTCAGTCAAGATAAGACACCGAAAATAAGCATCGATATAGCCGACCTTATATACGGGACACCTATATTTAGTGTTTCCAAGCTAGAGAAGTTCTCCTCATGTCCTTATTCGTATTTTGCTAGGTATGGACTAAGGGCAAGGCCGAGGGATGTGTATGAATTTAGTCCTATGGATGCCGGTAATTACTACCACAAGGTCTTGGAACTATTTCTTAGGAGGATTAGGTCCAATGATATCAGTTGGGCTGATGTTGACCTATCATATATCAATAGAGAGGTGGAAGTTTTGGGGGCTAGAATACTAGATGCTAGGTCTAGCTATATACTCAATACATCCGAAAAATACAGGTATATGATAAGAAGGCTAAATAGGACCCTAGTGGATTCCATAGATGCAATAGGCAAGCAGGTCAGGGGTGGCAAGCTAAGACCTAAGGGGTTAGAAGTTACTTTTGGAATAAAGTCTGAACTTGAACCTATCAGGCTCAATATTGATGGGGCTAGGGAGGGCCTTGTCAATGGTAAGATAGACAGGGTCGATAGCTATATTGACCAAGAAACCAATACAGAATATATAAGTATAGTTGACTACAAGTTGTCCAGCCATGATGTCGATTTAGAGATGGTTGAGGCAGGTCTACAGCTACAGCTATTTATGTATATGAATGCCATCCTTTATTCAAAAAAGTCAGAGTTTACTAGACCAGGTATAAGGTTAAAACCGGCGGCCTTACTCTATAGCAGGGTAAAGAGTCCACAAGTAAAGCTGTCTGATATAGGTGATTTAGATGATTTGATAGCGAGTGAAGCTCCTGAAATATTAAGGGAAAATAAGCTGATGGGTATAGTAGTCAAGGATGTTGATATATACAAGATTATGGATACGGGATTTGAAGATAATACCGGTATGAAATCAGATATACTGCCTATTAAATTAAATACTAATGGAAGCTTTCCAAAGAAAATGAAGGGTTATGATGAGGAAGAGTTTGACATTATATCTAGGTATGTAGTAAAGAAGTCTGAAGAGATTGCAGGTCAGATATACAAGGGAAATATAGATGTAAGACCCTACAAGACGGATGGTAGGACTGGCTGTGACTACTGCGAGTACAGGGCTATATGTCAGTTTGAAGAGGACGAATATAGGAGGATAAGAAAAGAAGAGGATATAATAAATAGGATGACCCTATACAATTTTAATAGTAGAAAGGAGGAAGAGGACAATGGCAAATAAGTGGACCAAGGACCAGGAGTCAGTAATAAGGCATAGAAATGCCAATTTACTAGTTGCAGCAGCTGCTGGATCTGGTAAGACTGCGGTATTGATAGAGAGAATAATAAGGCTGATACTAGACCCTGTAAATCCAGTGGATATAGATAGGTTGTTGGTGGTTACCTTTACCAAGGCTGCTGCAAGGGAAATGCGAGAAAGGGTTGGTCTTGCTATAGAAAAAGAACTTGCCTTAGACCCGGATAACACGAGACTTCAGAGGCAGAGGATGTTACTTAACAAGGCAGACATAACGACAATAGACTCATTTTGCAATAGTGTTATGAGGACTAACTTCCATGCTATTGACCTAGACCCTTCTGTTAGAATAGGCGATACAGCAGAGATAGAGATTTTGAGAAATGAGACTATAGAGGATTTTTTTGAGAAAAAATATCAAGAAGCTGATGAAAAATTCCTGAATCTTGTAGATACTTATAATACAAGGACAAATGATAATAATCTGATAGACCTGGTGTTTACAATTAGTAATTTTGTTGATTCAACCCCCTACCCAGACTTGTGGCTTGATGAGGCTGCAGAAAGATTTAATCCAGTAAGTCCGAACAAGGATGACTATATAGATTCAATGATAATACCTCAGATTGAGGAAGCTAGTATAGGACTTAATAGCTTGAATCTACAATTAAGAGAAGTCCTAAGAGACCTAGCTGAGATTCCAGGATATGAAAAGCACTATGATTTTATGGCTGACTATAGGTCTAAAATTGAAGTTATGATTCAAAAAATGGGAGAGTATTTAGAATATAAAAATAAGTCTAGTGACCCTAGTAGCAAGGTGGATGAAGCCTTAGGCTCTATTATGAATATGCTAAAGACTTCCTATGTAAATACAAGTGGTATTGCACCCAAGATAAAGAAAGAATACAAAGAAGACTACAAGACCCTGAAGGATACATTTGATGCTATCAAAAAATCTGTAAAATCTATTCTTGACGAGCTTAGTATAGATAAGAAGGTTATCGAAAGGGAAAATGAACTAGTATATCCACATATGAGGGCCTTATCAGACCTTGTTAGGGAATTTAGGGCATATTACAAGGGAAAAAAACTACAAAAATCCATAGTCGAGTTTTCTGATGTTGAACACTTTGCCCTTGATATACTTACAAGCACAGACGATGACGGAAGAATAGTAGCTTCGGATATAGCGAGGTCCTACCAAGAGAGGTATCAAGAAATTTTTACCGATGAATACCAGGATAGCAACCTAGTCCAAGAGACAATACTTGATATGGTATCAAGAAAGGATATACCAAATAGGTTTATGGTGGGTGATGTCAAGCAGAGTATATATATGTTCAGACAGGCCATGCCAGAGATATTTATGGGCAAGTATAAGACCTACGATATCTATGAAGATGATGTTCAAACAGGGTCAAAAGATAGTGTTCAAACAGGATCAAAAGATAGTAGTGTTCAGACAGGTTTAAAAATGGAAAGCCAACCACCAAGTATGAGGGATAGAAAAATCTTACTTTACAAAAACTTCAGGAGTAGAAAAGAAATCCTTGAAGCATCCAACCATGTCTTTAAGGAGATAATGACATCAAAGACAGGGGATATAGACTATACAGATGAAGAAAGGCTAAATCCAGGTGCAACCTTTAAGGAAAATAATATTGAAAATAGCCATGTAGGAGGTCCTGTAGAAGTTCATATACTTGATACTAAAGATATAGATAGCAAAGATCTAGGTCAAAGTCTGCTGGATATTAAGACAAAGGGTCTAGATGAGCAGGATATAGAAGATATAAAGGATATGGAAGAATTTAGGTTTGAAGCCATGGAAATAGCCAATATCATAGATGATATAGTAAACCCAAGTCCTGAAAAATCTAGATATATGGTCTATGACAATGAGACAGATGATTATAGGCCTGTTAAGTACAAGGACATAGTTGTTTTATTTAGGTCTACAAAAAACAGGGCCAGTATACTCGAGGATATGCTGATAAAGAGGGACATACCAGCCTATAGTGAGTCAGGTGGAGGATATTTTTCTACAATAGAGGTTACAACAATTATAAATCTACTGAAGGTAATAGACAATCCTATCCAAGATATAGCCCTGATAGCTACTATGAGGTCTCCTATTTTTAACTATACAGACCAAGAACTAGCTAGGATTAGGCTGGCTGATAAGGAGTCTGGCTATTATCAGGCTATCAAGACATTTATAGAGACTAGCGATGACGAAGACCTAGTAGTTAAGCTGACTGAGTTTTTAGATAGGCTAGAAAAATACAGGCAGGATGCTTTTTTACTGCCTATAGACCAATTTATGTGGAAGTTATACAAGGATACTGGATATTACAGGTATCTTGAAGGTCTAGCTATGGGAGAAAAAAGACAGGCCAACCTTATTTTGCTCCATGAAAAAGCAAAAAAATACGAGGCAGGCTCACACAAAGGGCTATTTAATTTCCTTCACTATATAGAGAGGCTCAAGATGACTTCAAGTGAACCTAAAGAGGCAAGTCTACTTTCAGAAGATGCTGACCTTGTGAGGATAATGACCATACATAAGTCTAAGGGCTTGGAATTTCCAATTGTAATAGTTGCAAATATGGATAAGAATTTTAACCTAAGGGGAGATACTAGTGTGGTCGACCTTGACCACAAACTAGGCTATGGACCAAAGTATATAGATATAAACAAAAAAATATTCTACAATACGACTGCTATGACTATATTAAAAAAGGCCAAGCAAAGGGCAGTAAAGTCAGAAGAGATGAGGATGCTCTATGTTGCCATGACTAGGGCCAAGGAAAAACTAATATTTACAGGCTGCCTAAAGGACATAGACAAGAATCTTGAAGCTTGGAAAAATACCTATAGAGACTTGGACGGAAATATAGACCCTGGCTCCATACTTAAATCAATGACCTATATGGACTGGATAATGCCTACTATTGTAAATCTTGAAAAAAGACAAGACTGCTTAGATGTTAGGGCTTGTGTGGCCAAGTACCAGGGCTATAAGGATTGTAAATGGATTATAAAATTTACCGACAAGTATGATGTTTCTAAAAAATACCTGGATAAGTTAAAAGATTTGGAAGTTATAGAAATGGAAAATCTTGATTCAGTAGAGATTAAAAAAACAAAATATGGTAAAGAATTAATAGATCATGTAGAATTAATAGACGATAAAAAATTAATGTCTTGTGAAAAATCACAAGATGATAAGAGACCACTAGACAAGGACATGATAAATGAGATACTGAATTTTGACTATAGGTTCAAGTCTAGTGCTTCCAAGCCTTCTAGTATATCTGTTACGGATATCAAGAAGCTCATGGCCCAGGAGGAAAATGACCAAATGCACGACAAACTATACAAGACTATCCCATCAAATGATCTTAAGTCTCCTAGTTTTATTCATGATAGTAAATCATCAGCGAGTGAACCTATAAAGCACGACTACAAGGCAAATGAGAGGGGTACAATATTCCACCTTGTGATGCAGTTGATAGATTTTAAGGCATTTGAAGACCTAGTAGCCTACCAGCAGATGAGTCTAGATATGATTGGTCTTAGCAATGAAAATGATAGACCTATAAGAGAAGAGATTGTCAGGCAGATTGACTCCATGGTGGACAAGAATATCCTTTTAAGACAAGAGGCAGATACGGTAAATGTATCATGGATAGTGAGATTTATAAGGTCAAATATATACCTAGATATATTAGAGGCTGACAAGAGGGGTGACCTATACAAGGAAACTGCTATCAATTATAATATCAAGATGAAGGATATATACAAGGACCAGGGGATAATGGATGACGAATCCATGATGATGGTCGGAATAATTGACTTGTTCTATGAGAACAAAGATGGAGATATAATCCTATTAGATTACAAGACAGATTATGTTGGTGATAGGTCAGACCAAGACTTAATAGATAGATACAAGGTCCAACTTGACCTATACAAGAGGGCCATAGAAGATATATCTGGTAAGAAGGTTGTCAAAAAGTACCTATATATGTTCAGCGCTGGCAGGCTACTTGAATGTTAGGATAGAGGAGGTAATATGAAGATTTTACATACATCAGACTGGCACTTGGGAAAGAGTTTGGAGGGTTTTTCAAGGATTGAGGAACAGGAAAAATTTTGCCTAGACCTAGTCGATATAGTGAGAAAAAGAGATATAGACCTAGTTCTTTTGGCTGGAGATGTATACGATACCTACAACCCACCAGCTAGGGCTGAGAACTTGTTCTACGATACCTTGGTTAAGCTGGCTGAAAATGGCAAGAGATGTGTTATGGTAATAGCAGGCAATCACGACAATCCAGATAGGCTTGAAGCCATCAATTCAATGGCGGCTAGAATGGGGATTGTGATACTGGGCTACCCAATGTCAAAGGCAAGTGAGGCTGTATATGACGGATTTGAGATACTAGAGGCAAAAGAGGGATTTACAAAGATAAAAATAAGGGACGAGATAGCCAATATAATAAGTATTCCCTATCCTAGTGAGTCGAGGCTCAACCATGCATTTGAGAATTATCTGGACAAGGAGGATATGCAGACTTCTTACTCAAATAAGGTCGGCCACTTGTTTAGGAGCCTAGAGGAAAATTACAGGGATGGTGAGATAAATATTGCTATGTCCCATATATTTGTGGTGGGCAGCTCTATAACTGATTCTGAGAGGAGGATAGAGCTTGGGGGTGGTCTATTAGTTGAAAAGGACCAGCTACCAAGGGAGTCACAGTATACTGCCCTTGGTCATATCCACAAGCCACAGAGGATGTCAAAGACCTACAATGCCTACTATTCAGGCAGTCCCATCCAGTATTCCAAGTCTGAGAGGGATTCTGCAAAATCTGTATATATAGTTGATATTGAGGCCGGATCAGAGGCAGAGGTCGATAGGGTATATATCAACAACTACAAGAATATTGAGGTATACAGGGCAAAATCTGTGAGCCACGCCCTTGACATATGTCAAGAAAAGAAAGACCAGGATGTGTTCTCATATTTTGAAATAGAGACTGAGGAGTCCATTAGTCAGGATACCATAAAGGCTATGAAGTCACTTATGAAGAATATAATAGAGATAAAACCTATAATAAAATCTCAAATAGACCAGGAAGAAGAGAAGTTGATAGACCTTGATAGGTCTAGGATTAATGACTATTTTGTAGACTTTTATAAAAAAGAAAATGAGGGTTTGGAACCTAGAGCGAGTCTTGTGGACTTGTTTTCTAGATTGCTTGGAAGGGAGGAAGACCATGAAGCCAATTAGGTTGGAGATAGACGGCATAAATAGCTATTCAAAAAAACAGCTTATAGACTTTGAGGAACTCACTTCTAGGGGCTTATTTGGTATATTCGGCAATACCGGTAGCGGAAAATCTACAATACTAGATGCAATCACCCTTGCCCTTTACGGTAATATAGCTAGGTCAAGCAAGGACTTTATAAATTCTAATTCGCAAAAGGCCCTTGTAGACTTTGAATTTGAGCTAGGTATGGGCCAGAGTAGAAGGTACTACAAAATTACCAGGAGATTTAAGAAGAAGGAATCCAAGGACAAGTTCAGTTCCGTCAGTGATTCAGTTAGGTTGATGGTCAAGGATTCATCTGGTGAATACCAAGTTATAGCTGACAAGGTTGGAGAGGTCAATACGAGCATAAAATCTATACTAGGACTTGAAGAAGGCGACTTTCTTAAATCAGTTGTCCTACCCCAAGGAAAGTTCAGTGAATTTTTGAGTCTAGGTGGCAAGGACAGGAGAAATATGCTTGAGAGGATATTTGGCCTAGAGGAATATGGTAGCAGCCTGAGTATAAAACTTGCCAGGGAGAAAAAGGACCTCGATAGCAAGATTACAAGTATTGAGGCTATAATGACCCAACACGAAAATATCAGCAAGGAAGTCCTAAGTGAGCTAAGGGAAGAACTAAAAGAACTCATAAATAAGAAAGATTCTAGTCAGAAGAGCTTTGAGCTACTTAAAAAGCAAGTTCAAGACCTTAAAGAGTTAGAAAGTGACTTGATAAGCCTGAACAAGCTAGAGGAAACAGCTAGGACCTTGATGGAGAGGGATTCTTATATAGGTGGACTTGAAGAAAAAGTTGAGATATCAATGAGTGTTACAAGCATAATGCCAGACCTACTTGAATACAGGTCAACAAAAAGAGATATTGATAGGGCTAGGAAAGAATTGGCTAAAAATAAAGACCTGATAGCAGACCTTGAGGGTGGCCAAAAATCAATAGCAAGCAAGCTTGAAGACCTAATTAAAGACTTAGATACAATCAATGCAAAAATTTCTAAAACAGAGTCTATAAAAACTATGGATAGCGGTCAATTAAATAGGTTAAACGATGACTTAAACAATAAAAAGCTAATTTTGCAAAAGAATATCCAAGAACAAAAAAGCCTAAATGAGACCCTTGATGAATTGAAGTCTATAGGTCAAAAAATAATGGATACTAAAGATTCCATAAAGCAAGACAAGGCTAGGCTAGAACTTGAAGAGACAAGGTTAAGGGAGTTTGAAGACTTGAATAGGGAGTCAAAACTAAGGACTATGGCAGAAGACCTCAAAAAGGAATGGCTGGATTCTATCCATGAAGGCAAGTGTGAGTGTCCCATATGTGGTAGTGAGGTCAAAAGTCCTAGCCAAATTAGGATAGACCATGATATGTCACAAGAAGAGAATTACTACCAAGAAAACCTAGAAAAAAAGAAAAAGCAATGTGATGACCTAGGGCATTTAATCAGTAAAAATACAGGATTACTAGAGTCCTACTCTTCAAGAAAAGAAAAGTTAGAGTCTACATTGGAAAACTTAAGTAAAGACCTAATGGACCTAGATATAGAAGGCTACCAAAAAGAAATATATGAACTAGAAGTCTATATCAAGGACCAAAGAAATATTATAGAGGGTAAGAACAGGGCTTACATGGACTTGATGAAGGAAAAATCACAAGTAGACAAGATAATATCAGACTACAAACTAGAATCAACTAGGATAGTTACAGATATAAATTTCAAATATCAACAGAATCAGGATTATGATAAATTGATAGTAGAAAAAACAGACCAGATGGATATCCTGTACTCAGGTCTTAATTTGAGAATAGGAAAACTAGGTCTAGAGGTCCTAATAGGAGATCCTGACCAGGTTGATATTACAGAGCTGAAAAGGGAATATACAGACCTAGACAAGATTAGAGCAGTCAAGCTAGAAATAGAAGACCACAAGACTAAAAAGACCCAGCTAGACCTGAAAATAGGAGAGCTTAGGATAAAAATCGGGGAAAACAAGCTAGATAAAGAATACCTAATAGAAAAAGAAGCTGAATACAACAAGGTGCAGGATGAATTAGAGACCCTAAAAGAAAAAGAAACAGGCCTATCTATCAAGATAAAAGATACAGAGGAGAGGCTGGTCCTAGTAAATCAATTGAAAAAGGACCTAAAAGTATACTCACTCAAGATGGACGATGTAAAAGACCTTGAAAAATTATTAAAGGGCAATAAGTTTGTAGAGTACCTTTCACAGATATACCTAAAGAACATAGTCTTAGACGCTTCACAAAGACTAGACTGGATAACTTCTGGAAGGTATGCAATTGAAATAAATTCAGACTATATGTTTGTCATCAGAGACAACTTCAACGGTGGTATGAGAAGGTCATCAGACACCCTATCAGGGGGAGAAACCTTCTTAGTATCACTGGCCCTAGCCCTAGCCCTTTCATCACAAATCCAACTAAAGGGTAGCGCACCATTAGAGTTTTTCTTCTTGGATGAAGGATTTGGATCACTAGATAGCGAACTTTTGGATACTGTGATGACAAGTCTTGAAAAACTCCACAGCAACAACCTAAGTGTGGGCATTATATCCCATGTTGAAGAGTTAAAGTCAAGAGTACCTATGAAGCTGGTTGTTAGCCTGGACGAGAAGGATGCTAGCTCCAAGTGTAGGATAGAATTAAGTTAAAAGAGTATAAAAATAAGTCTACACATTCATTATCCCTTATCCTATATGGGTGGAATTGTTTACAACTGGCAAATCTAATGTTACAATAGGTTGGTTGATTAAAAGTACTAATGAAAATGCTTATTAACACAGCAAGATGGGTAATATGCTATTGTATAAAAAATGAAGATTGAGGGGATAATAGTGAAGGAATTTTTATTAGAACAAGGTGTACCAGATAAGCTGGTACTTGAACTTGAGAAATTTAGAGAATTTTATAAGATAAATGAAGAAGTTAAGGATAGGATACCTAATCCGAAATATAAATATTATGGTAAGGATGTACTTGCCAAGTCTATAGGGGCCCTACTTGCAGGTTACCATATACTACTGAGTGGTCCAAAGGCTACAGGTAAGAATGTCTTGGCTGAAAATCTAGCAATGATGTTTGCCAGACCACTTTGGAATGTATCTATGAATATAACGACTGATGCATCAAGTCTTTTGGGGACTGATACTTTTGTAAACAATGAAGTAGTCCTAAGACAGGGGCCTGTATACAGGGCTGCTACAGAGGGCGGTTTTGCTGTTTTTGATGAAATAAATATGGCAAAGAACGACTCTCTAGCAGTTATATATTCAGCTCTTGACTACAGAAGGACTATTGATCTACCAGGCTATGACAAGATAGTGCTTGATGATGCTACTAGGTTTATAGGTACTATGAATTATGGCTATATAGGTACTAAGGAGTTAAATGAGGCTTTAGTATCTAGGTTTATGGTCGTAGATATGCCTACAATCACCAGGGAGAACTTTGACATGATATTAAAGAATGAATTTGCCCTAAAGGATGGTTATAGGGATCTATTTGTTCAGCTATTTATGGACCTACAGAACAAGTCCCTAAATGCAGAGATATCTTCAAAGACTGTTGACCTTAGAGGCTTATTTGCCAGCATAGACATCATGAAGAAGGGGCTTGATATAAAAGAGGGCCTTAATATGGGGCTTGTCAATAAGACCTTTGATATCTATGAGAAGGAGATAGTTACAGATATTATAAATTCATTGTTTGAGGACAAGCTAGAATCAAAGGATATATTTGTAGGTTAGTAGGAGTTGATGTAATGGACAATCAAAAAATCAGAAAAGAAAATATTGTCTGGACCGTATCAGAAGACTATAACTACCTACCGACTATCAAGTTATTTGATGAATACAGGGACTTCGACATGGACTATTACAAGATGATGGTGCTTGGATATGTCTACAAGGTTGTTGATATAGATAGTTTTATGGACTTTATAGCTGTACATATAGACAAGACTGACCTGAAAAATGAGTTTTTAAAGCTTATAGAAATATACCTAGATGATTGTTTTTATAGTGACTTGTCAAAGCTTAGACCAGGAGCAAGAGACTATAGAAAATATTTTATAGACAAAATAATAAAAAGGTACAAGGATAGACAAGATCTTACTGTTGAGGAAGAATTGACATATACCTACTATGCAAGGTTGGATGGCAAATATGTCAAGACTAGGCCGGTTGTCGATGATCTCATAGTATATATGAGGTCTAGAAATACAGCGAGGACTACTGAAGAGCTAATAAATTATCTTACAGGGGCCTTTTTAAAGTTCTTTTTTATAAATGATAGAAAAGACATAAATGAAGAAAGGCAAAAGCTCTTAGAAGCCAACTTAATAGATAGAAAAGACAAGGAAAAAGATAAGCCTAATAAAGAAACAAAGGCCAGACTTACCTTTAAGGCTAGAAAGAAGAACCTGAAAAACTTAAATGATAATGACAGGATTTTAAGTGTAGAGTCGGCTGAGTTTACAAGGGATATAGACCAAGATGTTGAAATAATGGACGAGAGGTTGGAATCAAGTGCCAAGTCCAGTATAGTCAAGTCCAATGAGAAGATAAAGGCCATGATAGAGACCAGGTTTGGGTCTAGCCTCTATCCCCTGTACGTAACTGAGAGCCTTGAAAAAGACCTGTGTGTAGGTATACACAAGGGTATAAAAATACACTTTACAGATGGTAGTTTTTATGAGGGAAACTACGATAAGTACTTTGCAAGGCAACTTGAAGACCAACGTCAGATAAATATGGACTACTACAAGGAAAATGAGTTGATTTTTCGTAGAGCTATCAATGAATTGAAAAATATCTTGAAGAAAAGGCTGATCCTGGATGATGAGGATGACTTTAGTATGTCAAAGTCGGGACAGCTACAGGTCTCTAAGATATGGAGACATACTCATTTAGGAGATGAAAATATATTTTTAAAGAATAACAAGCAAGAAAAAGTATCCATAAGTGTTGATATACTACTTGATTCTTCAGCATCCCAGCTTGAAAGAGAGGAATATGTATCTTCACAGGCCTATGTTATAACACAGGCGCTTACGGAGCTAAAGGTTCCAACAAGGGTATTTTCTTTTTGCAACTTTTTCAATTATACCATAATGAAAAAATACAGGGACTATATGGATCCTGAGACTGTAAATAATAAAATTTTTTCATTTAAGGGTGCTGGTAGCAATAGAGATGGACTAGCTATAAAAGTCATATCCAGCGATATGGATAGGCTAGATACTGACAAAAAGGTATTGATAATACTTAGTGATGGTCGACCCAACAACAAAATAGACCTCGGATCTAGGTCATTTATGAACATAGATGGTGAGGACTATGAAGGTGAAGAGGCCATCAAGGATACTGCCCAAGAAATTTTTAATATGAAACTAAGAGACAAGCATGTCTTGGGAGTGTTCACAGGAGGGGACGAAGATTTAGAATCAGAAAAAAGAATATATGGTAAGGATTTTGCCTACATTAGAAATTTAGAGAGATTTTCAAAAATTATAGGTTTCTATCTAGAACAACTACTTATTTAAGGAAATTCAAAAAATACGTTTAAATTATTACTAATTTGGTATATATGTAAATAGTATGTAAGTTATTTTACTATATTAATGAAATTTATATTACACAAATTATTTTGAAAGAAGGTATTTTATGAAGAATTTTCTAAAAGAGTTTAAAGAGTTTGCTATGAAGGGCAATGTGCTTGATTTGGCAATAGGTGTTGTTATAGGTGGCTCTTTTGGAGCAATAGTTACATCTTTAGTAAATGATGTAATTATGCCACTTGTCGGTATAATACTTGGAGGTATAGATATCGCAGGTTTATCAGTCAAGGTAGGAACTGCAAAGTTGGGTTATGGTGCATTTTTACAGGCCATTATCAACTTCATAATAATAGCATTTGCAATATTTGTCTTTATTAAGTTAATAAACTCAGCTGTTAAGAAGTTCAAGAAGCAGGAAGAGGTTGAAGAGGTAGCTCCAGCTATTGATCCACAGTTAGAGATGTTGAGAGAAATAAGAGACTTGTTGGCTAAGGATATAACTACAAAATAAATTATAGGATTTGTTAGTGGTATCTCATTTTATAGCCATAAATATTCGTATGTTATATAAGCGTAATATAATTTGAATTTTCTAAGGGGTGGCAGATCTGCTTTTGTAAGTAGTAGCTACCCCTTGTTATGTATATATTAAATATAAGATGAGGTGACAATATGTTAAATTCTGAAGAAAGAAGAAATTATATCCTTAATACTCTAGCAAAATCAACTAAACCACATTCAGCTACTTCATTGGCAAGGGCATGTGAGGTTAGTAGACAAATAATAGTAGGAGACATAGCCCTGATGAGGGCTAGTGGTACAGAAATAGTCGCTACAAATAGGGGTTACCTATTGAAAAAAGATGATGGTGTTTTTAGGAAGACTGTAAAGGTAAGGCATGATTTTTCAAGGTTGAGGGAAGAATTATATATTATGGTTGATGGTGGAACTAGGATAGTTGATGTTGTTGTAGACCACAAGATCTATGGAAGCATAAGTGCAAGTTTAGACTTATCAAATAGAAGAGAAGTGGATGAGTTTGTAGAGAGCTTTAAAAATGCTAATGATATGTCGCTGAGTACTATAACAAACCATGAGCACTACCATACACTAGAGGCGGATTCACAGGAAGCTATAGACTATGTATTAAAAAAGTTAAAGGAAGAGAAATTTATATCGGAATAATTTAATTTGTTCTCGTAAAATACAAAAAGACATATGATAGATTGAATCTTAGCTATATTTTCATACGATTAATTATTTACAATTCACTAAGAGAAAGGTGGGGTTGATCTTGGATACAATATACGATTTGCACAGTCATATAAAAGATATAGAAGAACTTGAAACATACCTGAGTCAGGGAATAGTTCCCCTTGTAAACTGTAGGTCTTTAGGTGAGTTCTTAGACTATAGCAGTTTTATAAATGAAACATCCTATGATAGTTCAGAGGTCTTGTATAGCATAGGTCTACATCCACACGATGCAGATCGTATCTTATACAATTTCTCAAACAAGTATGAAGACTTGATTAGAAAAGCCCCAATAGTAGGGGAAATAGGTATGGATTCGTGTTGGACTGATCTTGATAGAAAGACCCAAGAAACTTCTTTCTTGTATAGTTTAGGACTTGCTAAAAAATATAATAAACCAGTTGTTCTTCATACCAAGGGTATGGAAAGAGAAATACTGGAGATAATACAGGACTTTGATTTAACATATATAGTCCACTGGTACGGTTGCAGCGACTACCAAGAGGATTATAGAAATCTAGGTGTGTATTTCACAATAGGACCTGCTATTTTTTCTGATCCAGATGTTGAAAAACTTGTGTCTAATGTTGATTTAGACAAGCTCTTACTTGAAACGGATGGTATAGAGGCCCTTAGGTGGTTGGATGAGGAGCATTTTGATAAGAGAAGGCTAAGAGACAACTTAGAGGATGTCTATAGGAAAATAGCAGAGATTAAGGCTTTGGACTATGAGTTTGTTAAAAATACAATAGTAAATACGTCAAAAGACCTAATAAAAAAATATAAAGGAGTAATGTATGAGTAATCTTAAATTAATAAAGATAGCAATGCCTTATTTTAAAAGATACAAGTCTATATTATTTATAGACCTATTATGTGCAGGACTAACTACTGCTTCAGAGATGGTCTTACCCTTGATTCTAAGGTATATGACCAATCTGGGAATTCAAGACAAGAATTTACTTACAATGGGCCTAGTAGCTAGGTTGGCTATACTATTTATAGTTATAAAGCTTATTGAGTTAGTAGCTGTATATTATATGGCATCTATAGGTCATATAATGGGAGCCAAGATAGAGACGGATATGAGAAGTGATGTTTATAAGCACCTTCAGACCCTATCAGATAGGTTCTACAATGAGACTAAGGTTGGCCAGATAATGTCAAGGATGACAAATGATTTATTTGATATTACAGAGTTTGCCCACCATTGTCCAGAGGAGTACTTTATAGGATTTATAAAGATAATTGTATCACTTGTTATCCTGCTTAATATAAATGTACCGCTTACAATAGCGATTTATATATTGATACCATTTATGTTTATATGTTCTAGCAAGTTTAAGAATAGGATGAGGGATGCCCAAATCAAGCAAAGAGCCCATATCGGTAACTTAAACTCAAGCATAGAGGACTCTCTACTTGGAATCAAGGTGGTTAAGAGTTTTGCAAACGAAGATGTAGAACGTGAAAAGTTTACAAAAGAGAATAACAAGTTCCTTTCAATCAAGGCGTTATTCTACAAGTCTATGGCAGGCTTTAATACTATAAACAGGGCAGTGGATGGTGTCATGTATTTTGTCTTGGTAGTCTTTGGGGGAGTCCAGATTATAAATGGCAATCTTGAGCCAGGAGATATGCTAGTCTATATAATGTATGTATCGACATTGTTGGTAACTGTTAAGAGAATTATAGAGTTTACTGAGCAGTTCCAAAAGGGAATGACAGGTATTGAAAGATTCTCAGAAATAATGGAGACAAGACCTGACATAGTTGACAAGCCTAATGCTATAGAATTAAAAAAGGCAAAGGGGCATATAGAATTTAGGGATGTTGACTTCAAGTATAGTAAGTATCAAGAAGATTATATACTAGAAAAGTTCAACCTTGATATTGAAGCAGGTAAGAATGTTGCCTTGGTAGGTCCTTCTGGATCTGGTAAGACCACTGTGTGTACACTTATACCTAGGTTCTATGATGTTGTAGGTGGACAGATTTTGGTAGACGGAACCAATGTAAAGGACTTTACTATGAACTCCCTAAGAAATAATATAGGTATTGTCCAACAGGATGTATACCTGTTCTCAGGTACTGTATATGATAATATCTTGTATGGTAAGCCAGATGCTACAAGAGAAGAAGTTGAAGAAGCTGCAAGGCTCGCTGGTGCATATGACTTTATTATGGACTTGGAAAATGGCTTTGATACATATGTTGGAGAAAGAGGCGTAATGCTATCAGGTGGACAGAAGCAGAGGGTATCTATAGCTAGGGTATTCCTAAAGAACCCACCGATATTGATACTAGATGAGGCAACATCAGCCCTAGACAATAATTCTGAGGCCATTGTTCAAGAATCACTTGAGATCCTGTCAAAGGGAAGAACTACAATTACAATAGCCCATAGACTTACAACTATCCAGAATGCAGATACAATAGTTGTAATGAATGAAGATGGTATAGTAGAAAAGGGTAGTCACGAAGAACTTATGTCTAGAAAGGGCTACTACTATGAACTTTACACAAGGGCAGGCAATAGCAATAGGTTATATGAAGACCAGTAATAGCATACAGTAATATAATTTTATATAATCACCCCGCGGTATAGGTTACCGGGGGTGATTTTTTTATTTTTTTATTTACAAGGGGAAAAAACTAGTGTATAATGAATATATGAACAATAGTTCATACATTCATATGATTTAGAAAGGATATGACTATGAAAACAGTTAATGATAAGGCAGAAAAGATTGATGTAGACGATACAATAGAAGCATGCCAGGCCCATATTGTTCACCAAAATCTCGTGGACAAGGCTATAAAGGACAAGCCATCAGATGAGATGATAGATGACTTATCAAACCTATTCAAGGTTTTGGGTGACCAGACTAGGATTAAGATTATATATTCGCTAATTGAAAACGAGATGTGTGTATGTGATATAGCTGAAACTATATCCATGACCCAATCTGCTGTGTCCCACCAGTTGAGGGTACTCAAGCAAGCTAGGCTTGTCAAGTTTAGAAAAGAGGGCAAGACAGTATTTTATAGTCTTGACGATGAGCATGTAAATAAGATATTTGATTTCGGATTAAGCCATATAAAGGAGATGTATTATTAGGATTGTTTTGAATGAATTTTTAATCTAAGTTTAAGACTGTAGACTAGATGTGAGTTTAAAATTATAGATTACTTGTATTTAGTGAGTTTAGTCAAGGTATCAGATATGTAAGATAGAATTGAAATGTGAGAGGTAGTTTATGAAGAGAGTAGAGATTATGCTCGGGGGTTTAAACTGTGCAAACTGTGCAGCCAAAATCAACGACAAGGTAAATGCAAAAGAAGAAATAGATAGTGCAAGGCTTAGTATGGTTAGTAAAATTATGGTGGCAAATATTAAAGACTCTTGTGACTATAATAAGGTTATAGATGACATAATATATATAATTGATGATACTGAGCCAGGTTTGGATATAAGTGTCATGAAGATTAGAGATAGTCTTGGTAAACATTATTCCTATACAAGTGGCGATGATAGTAGACATATAAATTTTTCAAATAGCACTATTGGTTGCGAGTGTGATTGTATGGACTCTTGTAATAAGGGAACTTATAGTCATGAAGAAGAACATAGCCATAGTCATGAAGAAGAACATAGCCATAGTCATGTGCATAGCCACAATCATGGACATAGCCACAATCATGGACATAGCCATAGTCATGATAGACTAGGACCAGGCTTATTCAATATGAATGATTTTCAGGAGATGTGCCTTGCAATTGGTCTATATATTGTGGCTATGATAGGTAGTAAATTTGGTCTATTTGAACCACTGGTATATATTATGATGTTTGCAGCTTATATTATAGCTGGTAGGGATGTCCTGTTTAAGGCTTTTAGGAACATAGTCAAGGGTAGGGTATTTGATGAAAACTTCTTAATGACAGTTGCTACTGTAGGTGCTGTCTTAATAGGTGAATATCCAGAGGCTGTAGGTGTTATGATATTCTTTATGGTTGGAGAATACCTTGAGGACAAGGCAGTAAATAAGTCGAGAAAGAATATAGAAGCCCTTATGGATATAATGCCAAACAAGGCCATCCTAGTAGATGGGAATACAACACGAGAGGTTGATCCTCACGACGTTAGAGTAGGAGATAGGATACTTGTTAGAGTAGGAGACAGGGTTGCCCTAGATGGAAAGATAGTAAAGGGTGAGAGTAGGTTTGATACTTCTGCAATTACAGGTGAATCTGTATTGAGACACTTTGAAGAAGGAGATTCAATCAATTCTGGTCTTATCAACAAGACAAAGGCAGTTGAGCTGGAAGTTGAAAGGATATTTGAAGATTCAACTGTTTCAAGAATAATGGATATGGTTGAGAACGCATCTTCTAAAAAAGCAAGGACAGAGAACTTTATATCTGTATTTGCAAAATACTATACTCCTATTGTAGTAGTATTGGCTCTTTTATTGGCAATTGTTCCTCCTCTTGTTACAGGTCAGGAATTTTCTAAATGGTTATATAGGGGATTGGTCTTCTTGGTTGTTTCATGCCCATGTGCCCTTGTTTTATCTATACCTCTTACATATTTTTCAGGTATAGGCGTGTTATCTAGCAGGGGTATATTGGTCAAGGGTAGTAATTATATAGATATATTAAAAAAGCTTGACACAATTGTTTTTGACAAGACTGGAACCCTTACTAAGGGAGTGTTTGAAGTAAGTAAGATAAATATATCAGATAGGATAAAGGATAAGATAGGTGTTGAAAATATACTTACTTGTGCCTATATAGCGGAACTTAGGTCAAACCATCCAATAGCAAAATCTATTATTGAATACTACAATAAAAATGTGGACAAGAAGCTATCCGTTGATCAGCTAGACATAAGTGAGTACGAGGAAATCAGTGGTGGCATTAGCCTTGTATATCAAGGCTCGAGGATACTGGCTGGTAATTCTAGGCTGATGAAAACCAATAATATTGATTATATTCCTGTTGAGGGACCTGCAACCAAGGTATATATAGGAGTTGATGGGGAATTTTACGGATCAATTGAAATAGCAGACCAGCTAAAGGATACGACTAAGTCGGCTATTGAAGGCTTGAAAGACATAGGCATAAGTAAGCTAATCATGCTGACTGGTGATGGCAAAAAAAATGCCAAAGACTTTTCAGACAAGCTTGGCATGACAGATTATTATGCAGATCTTTTGCCAGACCAGAAGGTGTCAATAGTTGAAGACTTGTTGGACAAAAATGACCCTAAGTCAGAAGCTAAATTGGCCTTTGTTGGAGATGGTATTAATGATGCACCTGTAATAGCTAGGGCAGATATAGGTATATCAATGGGTGGACTTGGCTCAGATGCAGCTATAGAAGCATCTGATATGGTAATAATGAATGATGACTTAATGAAGATAAAAGAGGCTATAAATATATCAAAGTATACTTCAAGGATTGTTATTCAAAATATAGTACTAGCTATAGGTATTAAACTTGCAGTACTAATACTATCGAGCGTTGGTATTGCAAATATGTGGATGGCTATCTTTGCGGATGTGGGAGTAGCGGTCCTTGCAGTTTTAAACTCATTGAGAGTCATGTTATACAATAAGTATTAGAGATTATATATGATAGGTATTAGTGGTCATATATAATAGGTATTAGAGATGATATATGATGGATATCAGTAATACTATCCAATAAGTGTTAGTCAAATAAGTAGCATATGGTTATATACTATATGCTACTTATTTATATGTTACTTATTTTTTTGAATCTTATGAAGGTCGTTATTAAATTTTATTTGAATTTTATTTTTGGCATATATATCCATTAAATTAATATATAAATATGATTATTGTATTATGGACTATACCATATAGAATATTAGATATAAAATTATAAACATTTTAATTGAGAAGTGCTATTATTAGGATATAGGCGAAAAAAACGCCTTATATTTTATATGAACTTGTGCAGATATATTGAAAAAATTAGGGGAATTTAATAAATGTATTTATTAAATTAGAACATAAAAAAATATTTTATTACGGTTACAAATGTATACCCAAATGGCAATATGAATTTATATAATAGATTGTATAAGGAGGTCGGGTGTATTATGACTAAGAAAGAATTTGATGAAGATTTTATTAAGTTTACCTGTCAATCAAAGAGTATGATTTGCTGTAATTGCCAAAGGAGTGACCTTGGGTGTGACATGGGGGACAAGAGAGAGTTGGCTGATAGGAAATTGGTAAAGAGTGCAAAAGAGGGGGATCTTGTTGCATTGAACAAGGTGATCGAAAAAAAGTCCAAGTATGTAAAGGGTATAATAAAAAATGATTATGAGATAATGGCCTACAAAAAAAGGGGATTAGACCAAGAAGACTTGTTCCAATCCGGCATGATAGGTCTTTTGAATGCTGTTAAAAAATTTGATTTTAGGGATGGGATTAAGTTTGATACATACCTGGCCCACAATGTTAAATACAGTATAAAAAATGATTTTAGGGACTACGGTGGATTATCGGTGTCCAGGGAGGCTAGTTCAATATATTCCAAGTGTTCTAGTTCTCTATATGAATATGATGGGAATTTAAGTGACGAACTCTTAGAAGAGCTTTCTGAAAAACTATACGTTACCAAGGAAAAGATATCTAAGAGTATTTTGGCTGTAAAAATAAGGAATGCCATGTATACCTACACTTGTGACGGTGAAATAGAAGCAGAGGAACAGATATTATATAAATATAAAAAGCAATTGGTAGAAGACTATGAGAGTAAATTTGAAAAACGGATGTTATACAGGGAGATACTTAACCAAATAAAAAAACTATCAGATAAGGAAAGGTATATCTTGGAAAATCTCTATATAAAGGATAGGACCCAGGTTTCCATAGCACAGGAATTAGGTTGCTCAAATACAGCTGTGGGAAAGATAAAGAAAAATGCTATAAAGAAAATAAGAAAAAACTTGGACATAAAATAGGATATTTCAAATTTTTGTCTTGACTTTGTTACATATATTTTATATAATATATGAGTAATTGCCGCACGGTAAAGGTGGCCGCACGCTTCGGCAGTGCTTGGCACAAAACTCAGTTTTACTGGTACCTCATCCGGCGAGTATAAGAACAAGGAGGTGTATATATGTACGCTATAGTAAAGACTGGAGGAAAGCAGTATAAGGTTTCTGAAGGTGATGTTCTTTTCGTTGAAAAGCTAGAAGCTAACGAAGGCGATGTTGTTACTTTAACTGAAGTATTAGCAGTAAATGACGGCGAACTAAAGATTGGTTCTCCTGTAGTTGAAGGTGCTTCTGTTCAGGCTAAAGTAGTTGAACAGGGTAAGGGTAAGAAAGTTATCGTTTACAAGTACAAGCCAAAGAAGGACTATAGAAGAAGGAACGGTCATCGTCAGCTATATACTAAGATAGTTATTGAAAAGATAAACGCTTAATATCTATTATGATTAACGTAACATTTTTTTATAATGACGAATTTAAGATCAAGGGCTTTGAGTTAAAAGACCACGCAGAATATGGCGAATTTGGATACGACATAGTCTGTTCAGCTGTGACTAGCAATACACTTGCAGTTATCAACTCATTAGATAGCCTACAGAAGGTTGGTTTTAATAAGGTCCATGCCAAAGAAGGTTCTATCGGCTGTATGGTCGAGGAAAAAGACATTGACAAGGCCCAGCTACTTTTGCAGCATTTAAGACTTGCCTTAGATGAAATACGCAAAGAATATCCAAAGAATATAAAAATATTTGAGAAGTAGGGGGTGACTCCAGATGTTAAAAATGAATTTACAGCTTCTTGCATCTAAGAAGGGAGTAGGTTCTTCTAAGAATGGTAGAGATTCTATATCAAAGAGACTTGGTGTTAAGAGATTTGACGGTCAGGTTGTAACTGCTGGATCTATCATCGTTAGACAGAGAGGAACTAAGATCCATCCAGGAACAAATGTAGGTAAGGGTGGAGATGACACTTTATTTGCACTTGTTGATGGAAAAGTTAAGTTTGAAAGATTAGACAAGAAGAGAAAGAAAGTAAGTATATATCCAGTAGAAATCGCTGAATAATACATTCTTAGAGCTATCAAGTTTGATAGCTCTAATTTTTTAGATAATTAATATCTAGTGTGATAACTAGGTTAAGTGATAAAATATATTGTAAGAATATTATATAAGAAAAGGAGGGATAGTATGTTTATAGACAAGGCTAGAATATTTGTTAAGGCTGGAAACGGTGGAAATGGTTCTGTCTCATTTAGAAGAGAGAAGTATGTTCCAGCTGGAGGTCCAGACGGTGGTGATGGTGGTAAGGGTGCATCTATCATCATCGAAGCTGACAATGGACTTAGAACTTTGATGGACTTTAAGTACAAGAAGAAGTATACGGCCCAGCACGGTGAAGATGGGGCTAAGAGACATAGGTCGGGTAAGAATGGTGAAGACTTGGTCCTAAAGGTTCCAGAGGGTACTATTGTCAAGGATGAGGCTACAGGACTAGTTATTGCAGACCTTAAAAAGCACGGAGATACTGCTGTTGTTGCCAAGGGTGGCTTTGGCGGTAGGGGGAACCAGAACTTTGCCAACGCTGTAAGACAGGCGCCTGCATTTGCAAAATCAGGCACAGATGGTGAAGAAAGATGGATAATCCTAGAACTTAAGATGATAGCTGATGTGGGGCTAGTAGGCTTCCCTAATGTTGGTAAGTCAACCTTCTTATCTGTTGTAACTTCAGCCAAGCCAAAGATAGCCAACTACCACTTCACAACGCTTACACCAAACCTTGGAGTTGTAAAGACTAGGTTTGGAGAGTCATTTGTAATGGCTGATATACCAGGTATAATTGAAGGAGCTGCAGATGGTGTTGGATTGGGTCATGACTTTTTAAGACACGTTGAGAGGACTAAGGTCCTAATCCATATAGTGGATATCTCAGGTATAGAGGGTAGAGATCCTATAGACGACTTTAACAAGATAAATGAAGAGTTAAAGTTGTACAATGAGAAGTTGTCTACAAGACCACAGGTTATACTTGCCAACAAGTCTGACCTACTGTATGACGATTCTGTATATGAGAACTTCAAAAAGACCATGGAAGAAAAGGGATATCCAGTATTTAAGACTTCTGTTGCTACTAGAGACGGTGTTGATTCGGTAATAGACAAGGTAACACAGCTACTATCTGAAGTAGAGGATATAGAGCTTATAAGTGAAGATGAGATATATAGACCAGAACTTGATACAACTGAAGAAGAAGGTCTAAAGGTAAATGTAGATGAAGATGGTGTGTATGTTGTGACAGGTAAGGAGCTTAGAAGAATCATGTATTCTGTTAACTTCGATGATATGGAATCACTACAGTACTTCCAGAACCAGATGGAAGCTAAGGGCGTATTTGAGATGTTAAAAGAAGCAGGAATTGATGAAGGTAATACTGTCAAGATATACGAGCTTGAATTTGAATACTACGAGTAAGATTTAGTGTGAAAAATCCACTCTAATATAAATTGAAATCAAGTATAGATAAGACGAGAATAAGTATTGATAGATCATACAGGATATATGTTAAAGAAATATAGAAAGGAAAAATATGTTAAACGGCAAAAAGAGATCATATTTAAAGTCACTTGCTAATGGTATAAAGTCAACTAACCAGATAGGTAAAGACGGTATATCAAAGGAATTTTTGGACCAGTTAGATGACCAATTAAGGGCTAGAGAGATTGTCAAAGTTACAATACTAGATAACTGTGGTATAGACGCCAAAGAGGCTGCCAACCACGTTTGTGAGGCTATAAGAGCTGAGTTTGTTCAGGCTATAGGTAATAAGTTTACTATATACAAGAGAAACAACGAAAAGCCTGTAATAGTATTCCCAGGTCATGAGCAGGCCAAGGCTAAGGACAAGAGAACTCCAGTATCAAAGAGACTAAGCAAAAAAGAAGTTAATGAGCTGATAGCAAAGTCAAAGAAAAGACCTAGCAAAAAAAAGTAATTCTACAATAGAGGGTTATAATTTAATCTTATGTCACAGTTTTCAGATAAATATTAAAATTATAACTTTAGAGAATGACAAAAAAATAATAAAATTACTATTGAAAAAAAGACCCCAGAGTATTAATATAAGACTGTGGGGTTTTGCTATTACAAAAACATTTTATGTAAACTGGCAGAATTGTTTCTGAATAAATGATTTATTTGTATAGGAAAAACTTTGCGATTGGGGTGTTTGTAGAACTCTATAAAAAACTAATTTGTGATAGAGGGTATTTGTAGGCTCTCGAAAAGGAGAAAACTTATGGAAAGAGTAACATTGGAAGACGTAAAGGAAGCAAGAGAGATTATCAAGGAAGTAGCACTTAAGACCGATCTATTGGAAAACGTTAGGCTATCTGAAAAGACAGGAGCTAGAGTTTTCTATAAGTGTGAAAATCTTCAGAGGACTGGATCATTCAAGTTAAGAGGGGCGTACAACAAGATTGCTCACCTTACTGAAGAAGAAAAGGCGTGTGGAGTAATAGCATCTTCTGCTGGCAATCATGCTCAGGGTGTTGCCATGGGAGCTAAGAATGCAGGCATAAAGGCTACAATATGTATGCCAGCCAATGCACCAGTATCAAAGGTAGCAGCTACTAAGTCTTATGGAGCAGAAGTAGTACTAGAAGGTCAGGTCTATGATGACGCCTATGAAAAGGCAGTAAAACTTCAGAAGGAAACTGGAGCAACATTCTTGCATCCATTTGATGATAAGTATGTAATCGCTGGACAGGGAACAATAGGTCTAGAAATATTTGAGCAGAGCGAAGGCAAGGTTGATACTGTACTAGTGCCAATAGGTGGCGGCGGTATCATAGCTGGTATATCTACTGCTTTAAAGGCCCTAAACCCTAATATAAAGGTAGTTGGTGTTCAGACTTGTAACGTACCATCAATGAAGGTGTCTATGGCTAATGGTAAGGTGACAACAGCTTTTAACGATACAACTATAGCTGATGGTATAGCTGTTAGAACTCCAGGAAGTCTTACATTTGATATAATAAAGAAAAACGTTGATTCTGTAGTTACTGTTACTGAAGAAGAGGTAGCAGAGGCTATATTATATATGATGGAAAATCAGAAGATAGTATCAGAGGGTGCTGGTGCAGTAAGTACAGCAGCTTTATTGTCTGGAAAATACCAGCCAGCTGAAGGTGAAAACGTAGTATGCGTAGTATCTGGTGGTAATATAGACATAAATACACTTTATAGAATAATGAGCGTGGCCCTAAAGCAGCAGGGAAGAAGAATCAGTATAGTTGCAGAATTACCAGACGTTCCAGGTTCACTTGCTAACATGATGTCAATTGTTGCTAAGTATGGAGGTAATGTCCTTACAATCAACCAGGATAAGCTTGCATCAGGAAAGTATATAAAGCAGCAGACAGTAGAAGCTACAATAGAGACACAGGGATTTGAGATGGTAAATAAGATGAAGTCAGCCTTTATAGAAGCTGGAATAAGAGTAGAATTCCTGTAAAAAATATATAAAATTAGCTAATTGATGACAAATTTATGGTATAATATACGAGATGTAGAGTTATATATGAGACTCTATAACTAAAAAAAAGGTAATAATTAATAGGAGGAATTAAAATGGAAGTAGTATTCACATCAAAGGCTCCAGCAGCAGTTGGACCATATTCACAGGCAATAAAGGCAGGAAACGTAGTATATTGTTCAGGTCAGATACCACTAGTACCAGAAACTGGTGAAATAGTAGAGGGAGATATAAAGGCTCAGGCAAAGCAGTCTTTAGAAAACGTAAAGGCAGTATTAACAGAAGCTGGTGCTACATTCAGCAACGTTGTAAAGACTACTGTATTTATAGTTGATATGGCTGATTTCGGTGCTATAAATGAAGTATACGCTGAATACTTTGGCGACCACAAGCCAGCTAGATCTTGCGTAGCTGTTAAGGAACTTCCAAAGGGAGCTAGAGTAGAAGTAGAAGTACTTGTAGTTTTATAATTTGAAACTATAATAACAATTTTAAAGATAATATTTGAGGAAGCAGTGATGCTTCCTCTTTTTTGGATTAATTGATATGAGTTCGAAAAAGATAATGATAATTTATATCAAAAAAGTATTGTTATTTTATGAAATTAGGTATATAATAACTTTATCGACGGAGACGTCGATAAAAGGAGGGTTTATGTGTGCTGTAAAAAGACTTAGTATTGAGGAAAGAAAAAATGAAATTATGCAGTCGGCTACAAGGCTAATTACTGAGAAGGGATTCTCAAATATGACTATGGAAGATGTAATAGCTGGAACGACTATGTCAAAAGGGGGTGTATATCATTATTACAAGAATACTTTGGACATATTTAAGGATTTGATGGTAGCGGGGATTGACTACAGGGATAAGATAATACATGAACATATTGGTGAGTGTGAGAAGGGCTGTGAGGTAGAATTTATGGCCAAGCAGATGGTTGATAAAATGCTAGATGACAATCCCTATATGCCATTATATGTAGAATTTTTAATAGAGAAAAAGAGAAATCCTAAGTTGGAAGAAGTATTTGAAGATCTTAAAATGCAAACAAATAATAGATTTAAGTTGATGGATACTAGTATTTCTGGAAGTCTGCTCAATAAATCCACCTTTGACTTATGCACTAACCTAATAAATGCTATCATACTCGCCTCAGATATATTGGGTGCAAGGGATAATTTTAGGAAAAACAGGTATTTGTTTGAAGAAATGTTAATTTCTATATTTAAAAATGAAAGGGAGATTGGAGATGGAAGTATATAAAAAGCTTTTTAAGTATATACCTGATTACAAGGGGCTTGCCTACTTATCAATGGTAGTATCAGGTATATCGTCAGTACTTATGGTATATGGATATTATTTGATTTACTTATTTTTGAGAGAGCTAGTAATAAGGTCTAACTATGAAAATGCTAGTTTATTTGCATTTAAGATAGTTTTTTATTTGACGATTAGTGCTCTACTTTATTGTGCCTCTGGATATATATCTCATAAGTTTGCATTTCGTTTGGAGACTAATTTGAGAAAGAGGGGTATAGATGGACTAATTGATTCTAGTTTTAGGTTTTTCGATATAAATTCATCAGGATATATTAGAAAAACTATTGATGACAATGCTGCAAAAACTCATACAGCAGTGGCCCATATGTTACCTGATAATTCACAAGCATTTTTGGTACCAGTTTTATCTTTGGTTCTTTCATTTGTAATTGGTCTACGTGTTGGTGCGGTGATATTGATACTGACTGTACTGTGTGCTGTAATACTAAAGGGCATGATGGGAAATGGTGAGTTTATGAAACTATACCAGTCTTCTTTGGATAGACTGAGTTCTGAAACAGTCGAATACATCAGGGGTATGCAGGTGGTCAAGATATTTGGTACAAGACTTGAATCATTTAGGTCCCTATATAATGCTATAATGGATTATTCTAAGTATGCCTACAATTATACACTTAGCTGTAAAAAGTCATATGTTGTATATCAGTGGATTTTTCTAGGTCTTGTGGCCATTATAAGTATACCGCTTTCTTTCTTTTTGACAGGTATTAATGAGCCGAACACAATAGCAGTCGAGTTGATAATGGTCTTATTTTTGAGTGGCGTCATCATGGTTTCGTTTATGAAGATTATGTGGGCTAGCATGAATATTTTCAATGCAAAGTATGCTGTTGATAGTTTGGAACAACTTTATAGTGATATGCAAAAGGACAAGCTTTCTTATGGTAAGAGAGACAAGTTTGACAACTATAATATAGAGTTTGATAATGTTACATTTTCATATAAAGACAACAAGGTCCTTGATAAACTATCTTTTTCTTTAGAAGAGAATAGGTCTTATTCTCTAGTTGGTCACTCAGGATCTGGAAAGTCAACCATAGCTAAGCTTTTGTCAGGATTTTATAAAGTTGACTCAGGGTCTATAAAAATAGGTGGATACCCTATAGAAGACTATAGCAAGGAAGCCATAATAGGTGCTGTATCTTTTGTATTTCAAGATAGCAAGCTGTTTAAAAAGTCTATCTATGAAAATGTGGCTATTGGAGATAAGAATGCCAGCAGAGAGGAAGTATTCGATGCCATGAAAAAGGCTGGTTGTATGGATATTGTAAACAAACTAAAAGATGGGGCTGATACGGTAATCGGTTCCAAGGGGGTCTATCTGTCTGGTGGAGAAAAACAGAGGATAGCTATAGCCAGGGCAATTCTCAAGAAATCTAAGATAGTTATAATGGATGAGGCTAGTGCTGGCATAGATGCTGATAATGAGCATGAATTACAAAAGGCCTTTAAGAACCTTATGGAAGATAAGACTGTTATAATGATAGCCCATAGACTTACAAGTATACAATATGTCGATGAAATACTTGTATTAGAAAATGGACAAGTCATTGAAAGAGGTAACAACAAGGAATTAATGGACAAGAATGGCTTGTACAGTAGACTATTAAATCTTTACAAGAGTGCGAATGATTGGAGGGTTACAAATGACTAATTATTATAAAAAGAGATTTTGCTTAAGTGACCAAGGATCCAAAAATCTTACAAGGGCAACTTGGTCCTGCTTTCTTTCATATTGTGTCAATTTATTGCCTATGATTTTACTTATGATGCTTGCTGACCAATTGATACTGGGCAATGTAAGGGATAAGTATGTTTATATAGGATTTTCAATAATTATCCTTATACTCATGTATGCGGTTTTGTCAAAGGAGTATGTAGATTTATTTAATTCAACATACAAGGAGTCTGCTAATTTGAGGATAGGAATATCTGAGAGTCTGTCAGAACTTCCTATTGAATATTTTTCAAAGCATGACCTATCAGACCTATCTCAAACTATAATGGCTGATGTTGAGAGGATAGAGCATGCCATGAGTCACTCAATACCAAAAGTATTTGGTATGTATTTGTTTTTCCCGCTTATGGGAATAATGATGGTCTTAGGCAACTGGAAGCTTGGTCTAGCTGTTATTATACCAACTCTTATAAGTTTTATATTGATACCCCTAGCAAAGAAAAGCAGGGTCAGAGAGAATGAAAAATATTACAGGGTATTAAGGGACAATTCAGAAAAATTTCAAGAAACTATAGAACTACAGCAAGAGATAAGTAGTTTTAATATGTCAAAAGATGTTAAAAAAGATCTTTACAGACAGATGGAGGATAGTGAGAAAACCCATATTAAAGTGGAGACTGGCTCACTTTTAATAATGGGTGTATCATCCTTATTTGCCTTTACTAGCATTTCAGTAGTTATGGCAGTTGGTATAAGTCTTGTTATTAAGAATGAAATCAGTATGCTATATTTGGTAGGTTATATTATAGCAGCAATCAAAATAAAAGAAATATTTGATATATCAAAAGAGGGCATAATGGAGATGTTTTATATAGATCCAGCCGTTGAACGTATCAAAGAGATAAAAAATACTCCCCTACAAATGGGTGAAGATACAGAGATAGACAACTATGATATAGAATTTAAGAATGTGTCTTTTTCATACAATAAAGACAGACAAGTACTGAAAGATATCAATTTTGTGGCTAAACAAGGTGAAGTAACAGCCCTTGTTGGGCCATCAGGATCTGGTAAGACATCTGTATTGAGATTGATATCCAGACTTTATGACAACGATTCAGGCAGCATATTAATGGACGGTAAGGACATAAAGAAAATATCTACAGATTCCTTATTTAAAAATATATCTATAGTATTCCAGGATGTTACCCTTTTCAATACTAGCATACTTGAAAATATAAGGCTTGGTAGGGTTGATGCAAGCGATGATGAAGTAAGAAATGCTGCAAAACTTGCAAACTGTATAGATTTTATAGATAGACTACCACAAGGCTTTAACACTATAATTGGTGAGAATGGTGCTGAACTTTCAGGTGGTGAGAGGCAGAGATTATCTATAGCGAGAGCCTTTTTAAAGGATGCTCCTGTCCTAATCTTGGATGAAATATCAGCTAGTTTGGATGTTGATAATGAAAAGAAGATACAGGAGAGCTTGAATAAGTTGGTAAAAAATAAGACAGTAATAATAATATCCCATAGACTTAAGTCTATTGAAAATGTTGATAAGATAGTTGTTATTGACAAGGGTTGTGTAGAGAGTGTTGGTAGACATGAACAACTTATTGATAAGTCTAGTGTTTATAGGAATCTTGTAGAAAAGACTAGATTAGCAGAGGAATTTGTTTATTAGGGGGTTAAAATGACAAGAGATAAACTAAAGGTTAAGGACCTTGTTACAATAGGAGTATTTGCAGTAATTTATTTTGTTCTGATGTTTTCAGTGGGTATGATAGGCTTAGTTCCTATATTGTTTCTAGTGTATCCTACAATACTTGGGCTAGTAACTGGGACTCCGATCATGCTATTTATGGCAAAGGTAAGAAAACCATGGGCGCTTTTTATATTGGGTATGATATCCCCGCTTGTTATGTTTGCTATGGGTCACACATATGTATTGCCGACCATTTCATTGATTGTTATGTTATTGGCGGAGTTGATTAGAAGAAAAGGTGGATACAAGTCATTTAAGTATGAGATGATTTCTTTTGCTGTTTTTAATACATGGATATGTGGTTCTCTTATGCAGATGTTACTTGCAAAGAAAAAGTATATAGAGCTTTCAATGATGATGGGTAAGGACTATGTTCAAACCTTGGAAAGGCTGATTACTTATCCTAATATGGTACTTGTATATATCGGTGCCGTTTTAGGTGGTATAGGAGGTGCCTATATAGGAAGAAAGATATTAAAGAAGCATTTTATTAAGGCAGGTATAGTTTAATGTCTATTGGTGTTCGTTCAAATGTAAATCCCAATCCAATAACAAAATTATTTGTTGTGGTGGTTCTGGGCTTTACAGTATTACATTCAATAAACATATATTTTGAATGGTCGATAATAGTTCTAATATCCTTAATGTATTTGATAAATGGATATAAAAAGCAGGCTATTAATAATATCCTTGTATATCTAGTAATGTTTATTGTACCTTATATAGGATTGATATCAGAATTTAATGCCTTTATAAAGATGTTTTTTTCATTATTTTTGGTGTTTAGGATGTTTTATGTACCTTTTTCTGCGGGTAAGTTTATGATTTGTACATCTGATGTAGGTTGTGTAATTTCATCTATGGATAGGCTTAAGATACCAAAGGAGTTTTCAATACCTATTTCAGTTATGTTTAGGTTTTTTCCATCTTTTAAAGAGGAGAGAAAAAACATTAGGATGGCTATGAAGATAAAGGGAATACATACAAGAAATCCTATAAAGTATCTTGAATATATAGCTGTTCCACTTTTAATAGTGTCTTCTAACATAGTTGATGATATATCAAAGGCAGCCGAAACTAAATGTATTGAAAGTCCTCTTAAGAAGACAAGATATACAAAGGTGTGTATGAGGAAGGTTGACCTAGTATACTCTGTGTTGATGGTACTAATGTTGTTGGGAGGTTGGCTATGCTAAATTTAGAAAAAGTTTCTCTAGAATATTCCGATAACAAAAAGATACTTGATGAAATTAACCTTAGCGTAAATAAGGGCCAATGCCTACTGATTACAGGAGAGAGTGGTAGTGGAAAGTCTTCGATTATTAACTGTATAAACGGCCTGGCTATCAAGTATGATGGTGGCACTATGGGTGGAAACATTAAATTATATGGACAGTCACTGAAAAATTTGGAGCTTTACCAGATATCAATGATGATTGCGAGTGTATTTCAGAATCCTAAAACCCATTTCTTTAATGTCAACACGACACTTGAGCTCCTATTTTACCTTGAAAATATTGGACTTAATAGGGAAGAGATGGACAAACGTATGGAAGATATGTTAAGAGTCTTTCCTATATGCCATCTTCTGGATAGGGATATATTTGATTTATCAGGTGGTGAAAAACAAATACTGTGTATAGCGTCTTCTTATATATCTGGTTGTAAGCTAGTTGTACTAGACGAACCCTCATCTAATCTTGATGATAAACATATAGATATATTAAGACAAATGCTGGAAATGCTAAAGCAAAAGGGTATAAGCCTTGTAGTAGCAGAGCATAGGATATTCTATCTCAAAAATATTGTAGATAGGGTATTGATAATAGAAAATGGGACAATAAAGAAAGAGTATACAAATGAAGAGTTCTTTTCCCTTTCAGACGAAGAATTATCAGCAAGAGGGCTCAGATCTACGAGTGAAACTAACCTAATCAAGGGATACAGTGGAAGTGGAGAAGACTTGATCATTAAAGACCTTGTATATAAATTCAATGGCCATGATAGGCTTGAAATCAAGGACTTATCATTTAGTCTGGGAGGTATATATGGTATTATAGGCAAAAATGGATGTGGTAAGTCCACATTTCTAAGGCTTATAACCGGACTTGATAAAAAATCAAAGGATAAGATTGTATTCAAGGGAAAAATAATATCGCCTAAAGATAGGTTAAAGATGTCATCATTGGTTATGCAGGATGTAAATCATCAGTTATTCTCTGATTCTGTTGAAAATGAACTTATTCTAGGTTGCAATGCCATACAAGAAAAAAGCGTAACAGAAATCATTGATAGTTTGGGTCTTGGCGATTGTAGGGATAGGCACCCTATGAGCCTGTCAGGAGGGCAAAAACAGAGAGTAGCTATAGCATCGGCAATATGCAAGGTAGCAAGATTTATTTTTATGGATGAACCTACTAGTGGTATGGATTATAAGAATATGTCCAAAATTTCTAGGATTGTAAGGGATATCAGTTCGAGTGATAATATAATATTTATAGTATCTCATGACAAAGAATTCCTAAATATGACTGTCGATGAAGTCGTCAATATTGAATTATATAGGCACAAATGATATAATATAAATAATATATAGTTGTATAGTATATAATTCTATATTATATAAGGAGGTGTTTTTCCATGGAGGTAAGGAAAATATTAGTTCCAATCGATGGTACAGAAAGAAGTATGCATTCACTGGACTTTGTAAAGGGTTCATATGATAAGGATGAGGTTTCAGTAAGTATTATCAATGTTAAAGAGTTGGTGTTTATAGATGGTATTTCTATGAGTGACGAAATTAAGACATCTGAAATGATTGGTAAGGAATTGCTAGAAAAGGCTAAGTCATATCTTGAAGGCTATGACGTAAAAGGTATATTCGCATTTGGATATGCAGGTGATGAAATAGTTAGAAGATCCAAGGAAGAGGGTACTGATCTGATAGTAATGACTAAGTCAACTAAAAAGGGACTTACTAGAATTATAGGATCTTGTACTTCTTATGTCTTAAAGCACGCAGAGGCTGCAGTTTTGATTATACCAGAATAAATCTTGAGTTTTAGAGAAAAAGTTTAATAAAATTTTTGAAGACCCGTAATCATGTTATTAGATATTAATAATGGTTACGGGTTTTGTTTTATAAGTAAATATTGGAAAAACAGTTTACTAAATAAAATATTTCTCTAAAAAAAGTTGAAATAAAAATAGGAACTGTTACTATAATTGCTATTGAGAGTTAATTTCATTAAGTGTTTTGCGCATAAAACTTTATTTTATATAAAAAATCTTGATTTTTTTGGTTTAATATAAGAAAATAGGGTATAATAATACCATAGTCAAATGATATAAATATTTTAATAAAGATAAAATTTAGGAGGATTTAAAATGACACAGGAATTAAAGGGAACAAAAACAGAAAAGAACTTAAATGATGGTTTTGCCGGAGAATCAATGGCGAGAAACAAATACACTTACTATGCTTCACAGGCTAGAAAAGAAGGATACAATCAGATAGCTGATATATTCCTAGAAACTGCTGAAAATGAAAAGGAACATGCTAAGTTATGGTTCAAGGCTCTTCACGGTGGAGAAGTTCCAACAACTGAAGAAAACCTACTTGATGCAGCTGAAGGTGAAAACTACGAATGGACAGATATGTATGTTAAGTTTGAAAACGACGCTACAGAAGAAGGATTTACTGAATTAGCTAGATTATTCAAGGGTGTTGCAGCAATAGAAAAGACTCATGAAGAAAGATACAGAACTCTACTTCAGAATCTAAAGGATGGTAGAGTATTTGAAAAGGAAGAAGTTGTTGTATGGCATTGTATGAACTGTGGTCATATCCATGTTGCTAAGAAGGCTCCAAAGATATGTCCAGTATGTAAGCATCCACAGGCATTCTTCCAGGTTAAGAACGAAAACTGGAAATAAGAAACTACACTAGTTTAATTATAAGAAAGGGCGAAGGGTATGAAATTTTCTAGGCAGAGAGAACTTATAATCAGTGAAGTACTCAACAGTGATGAACATCTGACAGCTGATGCTATATATGAGAGATTGAAGAAGGAAAATCCAAACCTAAGCCTTGGTACAGTATATAGAAATCTAACACAGTTGTCGGACAACGGCATGATTGGCAAGGTTAGTATACCTGGCGATCCTGTTAGATTTGATGGTAATTTATCTAATCATAGCCACCTTATATGCGAGTCTTGTGGGAAAATTATTGATATAGATGAAAAATTATTCAATTTAGACTTTTCAAAACTACAAGAAGAGGGTATACAAGTGATAGGGACAGATATTCTACTTAGAGGAATATGTTCGGAATGTAGTAAAGTTAGATAAATATTTATATATGGAGAGGAGACATTATATGTCAAGAGAATTAGCATTTTATACAAACGAAGCAGGAGATATATTAGAAAAGTTAGTCTGTGAAGGTGGAGACCTATCAGGACTTAAGGCCATAGAAGCAAACTCAACTGATGCAGCTGGTGAAAAGCACGTTCCAGTTATAGAAGTTGCAGGAAATAAGGTAACAGTTAAGGTTGGAGAAGTTGCACATCCAATGACTGAAAAGCACCATATAGCTTTCGTAGTACTTGTAACAGAAAAGACAATTCAGAGAGTTGACCTTGACCATGAAGGTGAACCAGTTGCTGAATTCGTTCTAGCTGATGATGACAAGGCTATAGCAGCATATGAATACTGTAACCTACATGGATTATGGATTGCTCAGGCATAATAATCCTTTGATAATCGTATAGTATACCAATCGACCTACAAGATTGTCTTTATAGACCTGTCTTGTGGGTCTTTTTTTGGCTCTATAATATATAGCGTTGATGGTAATAAAAAGTCCGTAAACACCGAAAGGTGAAAACGGATAAAATTACTATCATCGCTATTGTTTTTTATATAGAAAAACATGTCAATTCTGTTGTATAATAAAGTCGACCAAAACCAAATAAC
>OBVS01000132.1_pt1 | contig 44559 bp, 42 predicted proteins | sample 1476211 | NCBI WGS metagenome assembly OBVS01 (sample SAMEA2580025, study PRJEB22360) | human gut metagenome | biome: human gut; feature: human-associated habitat; material: faeces | place: Denmark | collected 2008/2010 | reverse complement strand
ACCAGTTTTAGGGTTTGGCATCAAGTTACGTGGTCCAAGGACACGTCCAAGACGTCCAACAAGAGCCATCATGTCAGGTGTAGCGATAACAACGTCGAAGTCCAACCAACCATCGTTGATTTTCGCAACAAGGTCATCTTCACCTACGAAGTCTGCACCAGCAGCTTTTGCTTCTTCAGCTTTTGCACCACGTGCAAATACAAGTACGCGAGCTGTTTTACCAGTTCCGTTTGGCAATACCATTGCACCACGGATTTGTTGGTCAGCTTTTTTCACGTCGATGTTCAAGTTGTAAGCAACTTCTACAGTTGCGTCAAATTTTGCAAAGTTAGTTTCTTTTGCAAGAGCTACAGCTTCTTCTACGCTGTAGACTTTTGTGCTGTCGATTTTTTCAAGAGCAGCACGAAGTTGTTTGCTTTTTTTAGCCATTTTCTATTCTCCTTGTAAGTGGTTCAATCGATTTTCATCTCCCACGTCCTTCTCGAAATGATGAAGTCTTGCGGGTTTGGGTGTTATTGATTAGTCAACAACAGTGAATCCCATAGAACGAGCAGTACCTTCGATCATACGCATTGCAGACTCAATGTTTGCAGCGTTCAAATCTGGCATCTTAGTTTCAGCGATTTGTTGTACTTGTGCACGAGTTACAGTTGCAACTTTCGTTTTGTTCGGTGTACCTGAACCTTTTTCAACACCTGCAGCTTTTTTCAAAAGAACCGCAGCTGGTGGTGTTTTTGTAACGAAATCGAATGATTTGTCTTCATAAACAGTGATAACAACTGGGATGATCATACCAGCTTGATCAGCTGTACGAGCGTTAAACTCTTTAGTGAATCCCATGATGTTGATACCTGCTTGACCAAGCGCTGGACCAACCGGTGGAGCTGGAGTAGCTTTACCAGCAGGGATTTGCAATTTTACAAGTTTTTCGACTTTTTTAGCCATTTCTTAAATCCTCCTTTGTGGTTTTGGCGGTAATTACAGATTTTTACCTCCCACAAGTATGCTTTGTGCATACCTTTCTATTATACACGATTTCTCTTTTTTTGCAAGAAAAAATTAAAATATAGTAAACTTTTTTTTCGTTTTATGATAGAATGAAGCTATGTTAATCAAAGTTGCTTCTGTATTATTTATTTTTTTAACGCTGATTCTGAGCGGCATCATTGTTCACCTCTTTAAACTCCAAAAAAGAGGATGGCGATCTACCGATATTGCCTTTCCTTTGTTTGCATTGGAGTACTACCTGATCTCAGACAGTGCCTTTTACCACAGCCTCTTACCACTGCTAGCCTTGAGCCTTTCGCTTTTGGCCTTGGGGCTAACGATTTATTTCTTAAAAAAGAAAAAGAGTTTTTATTATCCTAAATTTATCAAATACTTCTGGCGCGCTGGATTTCTGGTCACCTTCTTGCTCTATCTGATCTTAACCATTAGTTTGTTTATCTAATATTGAAAAAGATACCATCTTGCTTCATTTCAAGGTGGTATCTTTTTTGACCAACTACGACGATTTGAATGAACTAGGAAGTCTTTACCATTGTTAATGATTCATTTTTACAATTTTATGATCGACAATCTGATAAATAGAATCGTAATCTTCTTTTTGGTATTTATGAGCTATTTCTATCAAGGTACACTTTTGTTGAGCCAATATTTTTCGAATCTCTCTTGCATTTGTTTCATCCAATGCTGCTGTCACCTCATCGGCTAATAAAATGGGTTTTGCCCGGAGAATACACCGTGCAATTTCTAGTTTCATCATTTGTCCTCCAGATAAATTCTGTGGATCTACTTGATACTCTAAATCTCCAGCCAATTCGTCCCAAAGATGAACAGATTCTAAAGCTTTTTGAAGTTGGTCATCTGAGAACTCCTGAAATAGAGTCAAATTTTCTCTTACAGTCCCCTTAAATAGATAAGGTTTTTGATGAATGAGATTGACCCTGTCGTAAGAAGGATAGCAAGATTTTCCTTTTCTATTTATCAATTCAATACTTCCACTATATTCCTTATCTTCTCCACATAATAAGTGAAACAGGGAAGTTTTACCACTTCCACTGGCACCCGTGAGAAGTACTTTCTGACAAGCATCAATTGTCAGGTTTGTATTTCTAAAGATCAAATGGTCTCCAAATGTCTTTGTTAAATCATCGATCTGAATACTTAGCTTTTCTTTCAAAGGTTCTAAAATAGTTGTCGTCTCATTCACTTCAGGCATTTCCAAAATCGACACAACTTTCTTTTTGACAACCGTTGAGCCTTGCAAATTAGATGTCATTTCTAATAATTGTTGCAAAGGGGAGATTAAATTCATAGAAGCCGTCATCATGGCGATGAGTGTTGTCAAAGACAAGGTCGTAGAAGGAAGAAGCAATAAACCCGTTAACAAGGGGCCAATCAATCCTAATCCTTTTAAGGGACCCGTCCAAAACATGACTAAATTGTGAGTCGTATAGTAGATATATTGTTGATGCTCCGTTTCACTAATTTCTTTCAGAACATGCTGTGAAAATTCGGTTCCCGCTTGATTGCTTTGGATGGTTTGAATTCCTTTGCTAAAATCGGTGATACTGGATAAACTTTTCTTTCTTGCCTTACTTAGCTCTTCCCCACGTTTTTGTAGGAGTTTGTTAAATACAAACTGAGGAATGATCATCAAGAAACCACCTATTGTAAAGAGACAACCAATAAAAAAGTTCTGCATGATGAGATAGACTATAGATGCTAGAATGGATAAGCCAAATACTGGATAAATGAGCATAGGAGTCAAAAATTCTTGCCAAAACATCGGAATATCCTGTGTTAAAAATGAGTTTAACTCTGCCTCTGTATACTCTAATTTTTTTAGATGAAAGTAGGTTAACGTTCTCTCCGAGATAAATATATTAAATTCTTTGATGATCGATCGAACAAGAAGATTATCGACATACATACATGCATAGATCAATACAAATAGAGCAATTCCCCCTATACCAAAGACAAGTAAGGCTCCCTTATCTCGCGGATTAATCTCACCTGCGAACTGAATAATAAACGATAACAAAAGCCCTTGAAGTGAGTACAAGACAGCAAATAGAATATACAACATCAATTTCCATTTAGATAAACTTTTTAAAATGATTTTCATTCTACTCTGACCTCAATTCATAATTAATTCTATTCGATAAAATAGATAATTCAAAATTATTCATTATCTTCTGTTTCATTCGACTACACTTTTCTTCAAAAGAAATTTCATAAAAAATATCTCTTTTTGGACACGTTCCTCCTTTACAAATTAATAATAAATTACATTTTTGACACTCATCACGAAATTTATACGAATTAATCCACAACTTATTATTCAGTTGATTTATTGATGAATTACCTAATTCACCAATTATGTTCTCAGGATTATATAATGCAACAGTACATTTTAACAAATTGCCTTTCGTATCGATAGTATATGAATGAGGTTTCTGAGCGTAGCACGCATTATAATTACTATTGAAAACTATATCATCAAATAGATTATATCCCATTTTTATTGCTAATTTTGAGAGTCCAAAAGATACATCTTTATCATATAATTGAACTTCATAACCTTTAGATCTATCTCCACATCCCCAATCTCCTACATTTCGAAAGAGCATTTTAAACCTCTCATCACCTTTAAAGCCTTGAGCATCTTCCTCTAAAAACTTACATACATCATCATAGTTTTCTTTTGAAACATTTAAACGAATAAAAATATTAAATTCCAAATCAAGCTTGGTAGCATTTTTTAAATTTTTTAGAATTCGCTCATACGTGCCTTGACCATTCTTCAAGACTCTTTGATTATCATGTCCTTTTTTCGATCCATCAACAGTAATTTGATAGTTTGTTACTTTGCACTGAGTTATCAATCTATTCAAAATAGTACGATTTAGTAGGTAACCATTTGTAGTCATATCTGAATGATAATTAACGCCAATTAGTTTAGCATATTTTATTAATTCCTCTGAAATTTTTAGTATTTCCTTATAACCCAAAAGCGGTTCTCCTCCAAACCAAGAAACATGTAAATCTTCAAAACGATGCTCACTTAATTTTTTCTTTATAAAATATAAAATACTTTCATATTTAGCACTAATATCACAATTCGAAAATTTTTCATAACAATACTTACATCTAAAATTACAATCTCCATGTGCTAAAATTGTAATTCTTAATGTCTTTTCATCCCTCTCTTTAAAAATTTTTATCATATTCTCTAGCTCATCATTCTCTTTCAAAAAATGATTTGATTCTAGGAACGAAATTAATTGATCTTTCGTTTTAATATCTGTTTTTATTTTTTTTAATAACTTATTTTCTATTTTTATAGACAAATTATTTTTTGTATTGAACAAATATTTATATTCTTCTTTTTCAAATGATATTACATATGGTGAATAAAGCATAATTGTCTCCTCAATAATGATTCTATAGTTCAATTTTATTCTCTTAAATCTTATATTTTTAATAAATAAGGGGTTCCAATTTAAAACAATTGTCCCCCCTTAAAATATGGATAAAATAATTAACATATCTGTATTTCTAACAAGCAGATCCACAAATTAGATTCTTGATTTCAATTGCTTCATCCATATCATGGTTAACTATTGTTTCAATAATCATTATTTTTCTCCTTTCCCTTTTTATAGATATAGTATATAATATAAAAAAATAGTAAATGAAAAATTACGGAAATCCGAACAAATGGACATTAGAGAAAAATTTAAATTGATTCGAAAACAAAGAAAAATCTCCTTAAGAGAACTTGGGAATATCGCTGGTTCTGCTTCGAGTATTTCTGATTTTGAAAATGGGAAAACCAATCTATCCAATGATATATTGCTACAATTATTGGGGTACATGATTGTGGAGATTAATGAGATCTTTGATTGGAGTGATTTCCATAGTGCTGAGTTTTTAACCTTGAAAAAAAGAATGGATGAGGCAATGGAAAACTCGGATTGGGTATCTCTTCTTCAAATTAAAAATGATTTTCAAGAATTAGCAATCTCAAAGCATCAATACATTTATCACATCCTCTCCCTCGTTTTAGAGATTATCATTGCAGAAAAACAACACAAAACCGTTTCTCAGCAGGCGATAAATGAACTGACGGATTACTTTTTTTCATTAGATTATTGGACCAATCTTGACATTGGGTTAATGGGAAGTGTGGTCTCCTATTTTACAACTGAGGCTATTGTTCTCTTTACGTATACAATTTTGGAAAATACACCGGACAAACTTAAGAACAATCTAGATCGAATCAAAATCGATACAATTTTAAATTTAGTGTCTGTCTTAATCAGTAGAAAAGAAAAAAGTGCTAGCAAACAACTGCTAACACTTCTATTTGCAAAACAATTCCCTAGCTATTTTGCATTTCAAAAATTATACTTACTAGAATTAAAGGCCATCTATCAAAGCATTTGGGAAGATCCAAAGCAAGGGAGATCTCTCCATGATGATGTTATCCATTCGGTTTCATTGTTACTTTCAAAAGCCGAAGCACAAGAGTGGGATGCCTATTTCATAGAACTAACTGAACATTAAAAATATCGTCATCCAATCGAAACTATTTTATCTGTTTTGTTCTTTTCTTTTATTTCTTCCGATGAAAGAACCAGCCCACTAGTTTCTTGAAGACTTGAATCAAGATGAGAGCAAGAACGGCCATGATGGCGCAGATAAGCAGCGTTTGAAGTCTCAAGGGACTCATGTTGAAGAATCTACCTAAGATACTGCTTGAAACCAGGAAGGCTAGGATATTTCCTAGAAGAACCAGTCTCTTGTAGTGATTGAGAGGCTGGGATTCTTGGTAGATGATGGTAAATCCAACGAAGGCCATCAAGCAGATGGCTGCACTTGAGAGTTCTTCCGACCTCATGCCAAATGATGAAGAGAGCAATACCAGACTGAAGATCAGTATAAAATCCGTCAAAGCTGCAGGCAGCGCATTTTTAAAGACCGTTTCGATAAAGCGCCCTTTGATGCGCTCGCTATTGGGCTCCAGTGCTAGGAAGAATCCTGGGATCCCAATTGTAAAACCACTGATCAAAGACATCTGCGACGGCATAATGGGATAGGTAAAGGCTAAAAGCGTCACTGAGATGGCCAACAAAATGGAAAAGATATTCTTGATCAAAAAGAGACTGGCTGATCGTTGAATATTATTGACCACCCGCCGCCCTTCTGCCACGATGGACGGCATCTTCCCAAAGTCAGAATCCAGTAAGACCACTTGCGCCATCTTTTTAGTCGCATCGTTTCCAGATTCCATCGCAATACTACAATCTGCTGTTTTGAGAGCCAGAATATCGTTGACGCCATCTCCGGTCATAGCTACTTTATGTCCCTTTGCCTGCAAGCCTTCTACAAGGCTTTTCTTTTGCTCTGGTGTCACTCGACCAAAGACCGTATATTGGCTCGCCGCCTGGTGCAAGTCTTCTTCCGTCAATAAGGTTCTGGCATCGATTAGATCTTCTGCTCCTTCAATGCCTGCTTTTTGCGCGATGGCAGAAACTGTAGCTGGGTTGTCCCCTGAAATGACCTTAATGGTCACCCCTTGTTGTTTGAAGTAGGCGAAGGTTTCTTTGGCATTTTTTCTCAAAGGATTGGAGAGAATAATCCAGGCCACCAAGTCTACAGGAGCCTCTAAAGTCTCTCCCAGGTGTTCTCCTCGATATTTCCCAAAGGCCAAGACCCGATTGCCTGCCTGAGTAGCAGGAGCTATCTCCTCTTCAACCTCAGAGAAGCCCTCTCGTAAGACAAATTCTGGTGCGCCTAATACATAGATTCCAGATTCAAAGGCAATGGCTCCATACTTTTTCTTAGACGTAAAGGGCTGAATGTCGAGAGCCTTCCAAGGCTGGCTGACTAGAGTCTTATGAAATTTTCGGATGGCATCCATAGTATCGTTTTGATCCATACTAGCCTCTACATACTGAGCTAGAGCTTCCAAGTCTTGAGCGTCTTTAACTGGACGAATCTCTGTCACTTCCATACCTGGCTCTGTAATGGTCCCTGTCTTATCGACACAAAGGACATCCACGCGCGATAAGGTCTCAATCCCCTTCATACTATTGAGCAGAACCTTTTCCTTAGCCAATCTGACAGCACCTAGAGCCAGTGCCAAGGTCATCAATAGATACAAGCCTTCCGGAATCATCCCGATCAAGGCCCCGACTGTTGAAGTCACACTGAGCTTAAGACTATCGCCTAGGCTGATATAGCTGCGAAGAAAAAGGAGAGAACCTAGCGGAATGATGAGAAGACCAATGATCCCTACAATACGATTGACCGCATGGACCATGTCAGACTCCTCATGAGACTTGACCTGCTTGGCTTCCAGGCTCAGTTGGTTGATGTAGGAGTCATTCCCAACTTTTTCCAATCGCGCCAGTCCTTGACCAGCGATCACAAAACTACCTGACATGAGCGCGTCTTGCGCTCCTTTTTTGACCTCATCGGCTTCACCGGTCAATTGCGATTCATCGACTTTTAGCTCGCCCTCCAGCAAAAACCCATCCGCATAGATCTGGTCTCCAGCTTGAAAGCGAACGAGATCGCCCTCCACCAGCTGATCGATAGGTAGAGCAAATTCTTTTCCTTCGCGAAGAACGATCGCCTCACTCATATGTAGAAATTGCATCTGACGCAAGATCCGTCTAGAGCGGACTTCCTGCACAATTCCTACCAGGGAGTTGACCACGACGACCGGGACAAACAAGAGATTGTTCCAAGACTTCACTGCTACCAGCAAGACCGCTAAGACCAGGAAAATCAGATTAAAGTAGGTAAAGACATTGTCTCGAATGATCTGCCCAATACTTTTTTCTGTCTTAATCGTGACCTTATTTTGCTTGCCCTCTTGGATCTTTTTTGCTACTTCTTCCTGACTGAGTCCTTCTAATCTAACCATTGCTTTCCTCACTCATGTATTTCCAAAGGCAATCCTTCTGGATCGAAGAAAAATGCCATCTTCTTGCCATCAAAATCATCATAGCGAAGGCCTGTATTCTCAATACCTAGCTGATCCAATCTAGCTAGATACGTCTCTACAGCGTCCACTTGAAAGGCCAGATGACGCAGTCCCGCATGCTCGGGCAAGGGGAGCTTAGGCCGTTCTGGGGCCGCCGGTTTGATAAAGAGTTCTAAAGTCAGCTGCCCCTGACGGAGATTGATCAAGATATCTCCGCGTTCAGGACGGTCATATTCACTGACAATCGCAAAACCCAACTGGTCCACATAAAAATGCAACATGGCGTCGCGATCCCGTCCAATGATGGCAATATGATGAATCGTGTCTAACTTCATCTGGTCCTACTTTCTATTTTCTATAAAAAGAAAAGGGAGTGGGACATATGCCCTTTTTCCCTATTCTTATGATTGTTGCAATACTTTTCGAGGCTTGGTTCCTTCAGCTGGTCCAATCACACCCGCTGCTTCCAACTCTTCCATGAGGCGAGTCGCTCGGTTAAAACCAACCGATAAGCGGCGCTGGATCATGGAAGCACTGGCTTTTTGGGTTTCAATCACGAGTGCCTTTGCCTCTTCAAAGAGAGGATCGCCTTCGTCTGAGCCACCCATACCTCCGTCAAAGTCTGACTCCGATACTTCTCCTGGATCAAAGGCATCATCATAATCAGCTTCTGCCTGCTCTTTGACAAAGTTGACAATCCGCTCCACATCATCATCAGAGATAAAGGATCCTTGGAGACGGATCGGATGATTTTCATCAATCGGTTTAAAGAGCATGTCCCCGCGACCGAGCAATTTCTCTGCTCCATTTTCATCCAAGATGGTCCGTGAGTCGGTCCCAGATGATACCGCAAAAGCGACACGGGAAGGCACATTGGCCTTGATCAAACCTGAGATAACGTCAACCGATGGTCGCTGAGTCGCAAGGATCATGTGGATCCCCGCTGCACGCGCCTTCTGTCCAAGGCGAATAATAGCATCTTCCACTTCTTTACTTGCGACCATCATCAAGTCTGCCAACTCGTCGACAATGACCACGATCAATGGAAGGGGCACTTGCTTCATCTCAGACTGGGCATTGTACTCAGCCACCTTGGCATTAAAGCCAGCAATATTGCGAGCGCCTACTTTCGAGAAGAGCTCGTAGCGATTTTCCATCTCATCAACGACCTTCTGCAGGGCTCGACTAGCCTTGCGTGGGTTGGTCACCACTGGAATCAAGAGGTGAGGAATATCATTGTAGACAGAAAGCTCCACCATCTTTGGATCGACCATCATAAACTTGACTTCGTCCGGACGAGCCTTCATCAAGATACTCGAAATAATCCCATTGACCGCTACTGACTTACCAGATCCAGTAGAACCCGCGACCAAGAGGTGGGGCATCCGAGCCAAATCAAAGGTCCGAGCCGAGCCATCTACAGCCTTCCCAAGAGGAATCTCAAGGAGTTTAGCTGGGTCTGTTTTGGACTGCTCCCACAATTCACGGAAGGAAACGGTCGCAATCTCTGAGTTGGGCACTTCAATCCCGACCAGAGACTTCCCTGGAATCGGTGCTTCAATCCGCACATCCTTAGCTGCTAGTGCCAAGGCCAAATCATCTGCTAGGTTAGAGATACGGTTGACCCGCACACCGACAGCTGGCTTGACTTCATATTTGGTAACAGAAGGACCGATTTCCGCCCGCTCCACTGTCGCCTTGATGTTAAAGCTTGCAAAGGTTTCTTCCAAAATACGGATATTCTGGCGAACGATGTTTTTCTCTTTGGATTGATTTTTCGGCTTGTCAGGTGCGAAGAGATCAATGGTTGGAAGCTTGTACTGGAGGAGTTCCTTAGGTGTGAAATCCACTTGAACCTCTTCCCCATCGTCCTCGAATTCTTCGGCTTCCGGAAACTCTTCGTATGCTTCAGGCTCTTCAGGCCATTCTTGATCTGGCAGGTAAATCTCTGGTGTTGCTGGTGCGACAATTTCGGCTTCTGGGAAGGGCTCTGTGAACGGCTCTTCCGCCGCCAGCACCTCTCCCGTTTCAGGGTCTACAGGATGCCCTTCCATTGAAAGGGGAGTTGTAAGAACTGCACTTGCTTCTTCTTGCTCTCGTTCAGCTGCAGCAGCTTCCTCGGCAGCTCTCGCTTCTTTTTCAAGGAATTTCTGCTCGCGACGTTCTTTGCGTTTTTCCATAGAAGCGTGGAAGGCTTCCGATCCCTTTTCAAACAAATCATAGATGGAGTAGGGACTCATCAAGAGAATCCCCAATCCAATAAAGAGAAGGCCAATAAAATAAGAGCCAATATTTGAAAAGAGGAAGGAAATCGGAGCATAAAGAAGGGCACCGATCATACCACCACCGGCAAAGCTCTCCACTCGCAGATGAATCAGGTCTGCCATGATTCTTGAAAAGGTGACCTTGATCCCATTATTGTCTAAATGAAGGGAGGATACAAAGAAGGCCTGAAACATCAAGAGAACCCCAGCAAAGAAGCTTAGGAATCCTGAAATAACCCCTTCGTGTTTGTCCAGCCATTTAAAGGCATAGAGGTAGAAAAAGGTCGCTAAAATAGCCAAGTAAGCCAAACTCCCAACAAAGAGTCGGATTAAGTTGTAGGCCAAGACCCCTACTGCTCCCAATTTCAAGGCTGCAAAGACTAAAACCAGACTAATGAGAATGGTCGCAATCATGCGATGAATCGCTTTTTTTCTTTCTAATTCTGCTTTGGACAGTCGTCTCGTCGACCGTGTTTTTTTTGATTGATTATTGTTTGCCATAACCTTTATTATATCACATTTCCAAGCTAGTTCTCTAGTAAAATCTCTTCCACAAATTTGTAGCAGAAAGCAGAAAAACAGCACCGAGTAGGCACTGTTCTTTAGAGCTGTTTAGAACGATATTCAATGATGTTCAAATTCCAAAATGGATCTTACTCAGATTTTTTATCCTCCGGTGTGATGGTATCTAGAACTTGATCGACTTTTTGCTCTCTTTCCAATTCGTTATCCATTTGAATGATATCAATTTGATCTTGTACATTTGTTTGTTGGACTTGTGGTTTGAATGACGAAGCAAATCCTACTCCAATCACCAATAGACTCGCTCCAAGGACGCAAAGCCTTTTGACATGCCAAGCCATCGGCAAGGGAATGTTTGCTCGAATCCCTGATTTCTTAACCCAATCCGGATGGTCTCGCATCACACGATTTGCTGCCATCAGAGGCATAAGGTAGCCAAAGAGCGCAATGACCGTGGTCAAACCAATAACTCGAAAACGATTCTGATTCGATGGAGAAACATGGTTCACTTCCATCAGGACCATACCCGTAATCACAAAAATAATGACCAGTAATAAGCCCAAAGATCTCCAAAGACCTTCTCTACGGTAACATTTCAATTCATCAAACGACATCTCGTTAAAATTCTTATTCATTATTTAATACCTCCTTATGTTTCTTCAAGTACTTCTTCCCATACCACTCTTCCAGTGATTTTCCTTCGAACTCGCGATACTCTTCTGAATATTTATTTCGATAGTAACCATACAGTGAATGGGGTAAAAATAGTACAAATAATGCACCTATCATAATAACGTTAAATGCAAAAGAGATACCAATAATAGATAGTGTCCCCCAAAAATCAGTTCGAATTTCTCCAATCCTAGGGAACAAAAGTTTCAGGATCATCCAAACTGCTACGATTCCGCTACTTATCAATGTAACAAAATGTATGAACTTTCTCTGTCTGATTGTCATACTGCTATCTTGCACTCCATAAAGACGAGTTTTAAGTGATGTCATTCTAATTCGTATGATAAAAAATAGAATCAAGATGGTTAATAAATAGAATAAGCTTAACCCAATAACTGTGAGAAATTTTCCTAAAATACTAATAAAAAACAAGTTAAAAGCTAGCACCATCCAGAAAACATATAAATTCGCATTCAGAGTTGTAATATACGGAAGATTGGCAGGATACTTTTTCCATAAATTGATTCTACAGGCGATCAACCATAGAAACCAACACAGGAAAAATACCCAGACTGGATAAAAATTGATTCCCCATGTTTCAACTGGTGTGTCGGGATTCGGATCTTTCATTATTGATTCTATAAAGATAGCGAGTCCAAACATCATCAATGCACCTAGAAAAGAAAATATGGTTTTAGTTATACTAAAGGATTTGGTATATACGCTACGACTATTCGCTTCTCGAACCAAATAATCGATAAAGCCATCATGACGCAAACGACGGCTCTCATAAAAGTTTGCTTTAAAAATCGATTTCTTCATTCTTATCTTCCAATAACTTCTTGTGTTTCTTCAGGCTCTTTCAATTAATGTCTATTTCGATTGGAGGATTTACAGATGACTGCCTTCATCCTTCAAGTATTGTTGCGCCTTTCGAACGATATAAAGCGACTCATCTTCTGAAACCAACTTGCGAAATAGCTCTTCAGCTCTAGACTTATCGCCTTTAAGAGTAGCATTTAAGGCCTGGTAGTAGATAATTTCCAACTGCTGGTACTTGAAGTCATTGCTTAAGTCTTCAAAATAATCATTGCTTTGGTGCGCAATGGTTAAATCATAAAGAGCGAGACAGACCTCTTTTGTTTTCTCAGCCAGTGTAGGGTCTGTAATGGTCAATCCATTTAACTGAGCCTCTAGCTCTTCTCTAAACAAATCAGGATCTGTCAGGACCGTTGATCGCATGAGATAACTCTCAAAAAAGTTCTTATACTTCTGCGGTAGTTCCTTCTGACTAAGTGCCTCCCTAGCTTCCTTTATGACAGCATCGAAATCTCCCATCATAAAAGAATAGGCGACCGATGTTAGCTTCATATCTATCTGTAAAATGGGCTTTTTCACATTCTTGTTCAACTGAAGGTATTGCTGCCAAAAAGCTAAATCTAAGTCTACATGCAGCAGGGTGTTACACTTGTTGGTGTAGCTCTTCTTGAGCAAGTGGATGAATAAAAACAAGCCTACAAGGACCAATAAGAGGCCCGCAGTCTGAAGAAGGGGATCTCTGACCAATAATCCTATACAAATAATCAGAAGCATTGCCAATAAGCCAGCAGATCTAATATAGAGTCTATAGTTTTTTCGTAGAGTTTTATAATCCAATTTGTATCCTCCTATTCATGATACATTTTTTGAGGGAATTCGTTTGTTTTCCAACAAAACAACTTACCTCTCATCATACCGGATTTTCTATCTCTACGCAACTTCCTTCTTAATTAGTGATTTATCAAGCATTTACAATCTTTAACCAACTTAAGTGAAGAGAGATTTCCGTCTAAATTTGAAAGTATCGCAAAATTAAGGTACAATAGAAATTAGACTAATGTGTTGAAAGGATTAATATGAAAAAATTAATTGCCCTACTATTATTTTCCGGCTTGGCTTTAACAGCTTGTTCGTCCAATAAGACAGACGCTAACTCTTCAAGCTCAAGCAAAGAAAAGACCGAGCAGACAGCAACTTCTAGCTCTAGTGAAAAAGATCAAAAGAAAATTGAAGAAGAACAAAAGAAATTAGAACAACTGCGCAAAGATTTTAACGATGCCATGACCAATGAAAATGCTGTCTTCCCACAACTTTCAACTGACGTGGCTGAAGACGAAGCGGAGGTTAAAATCACAACGACTGAAGGCGACATCACTGTGAAGCTCTTCCCTAAATATGCCCCACTTGCAGTTGAAAACTTCTTGACTCATGCAAAAGAAGGCTACTACAATGGCTTACTTTTCCATCGTGTCATTAACAACTTTATGATCCAAACTGGGGACCCTAAAGGAGATGGTACTGGTGGCGAATCTATCTGGAAGGGCAAAGACAAATCCAAAGATTCAGGTACTGGTTTTGAGAATGAGTATTCTCCATACCTTTACAACCTTCGTGGAGCCCTAGCCATGGCCAATTCTGGTCCAAATACCAATGGTAGTCAATTCTATATCAACCAAAATAAGGAAGATATTTCTAGCAAGCTCCCGACTGATCGCTTCCCAGCTAAGATCATCGATGCTTATAAAAATGGTGGAAATCCAACCCTTGATGGTGGCAACTACACTGTCTTTGGACAAGTCATCGATGGGATGGATGTCGTCGATAAAATAGCGTCTGCCGAAACCGATGATAAGGACAAACCAAAAACAGACATCAAGATTGAAAAAATCGAGATCTTAAAAGACTACAATTTCAAAAAATAATGAAAAGAGAACCGCACGGTTCTCTTTTTAAGATATTGATAAACATTTTACATAAAATTAGCTAATAGATTCATTGGTAAAAAAATGAATTCTAATTATTTAAGTCATTCATCTACTGAAACTTTCCGCCGTGAGAAAAGTGCCTGAAACAGATTTGTTTCAGGCACACGGAATTATTGAGCCTAAGGAAAGTTTCTAAGAAGAATCTGAAAAGAGAACCATGCGGTTCTCTTTTTGTCTTTACGTCAATTCATTAAAGTCCCAGATTTGGTCCATCCAGCCTTCATAGAAGTCTGGCTCGTGGCAAACCATGAGAATCGATCCCTTGTACTCTTTCAGAGCCCGTTTCAACTCTTCTTTGGCATCCACATCCAAGTGGTTGGTCGGCTCGTCTAGTACCAAGACATTGTTTTCACGATTCATCAAGAGACAGAAGCGTACCTTGGCTTGCTCCCCACCGGATAACACCTGAATTTGGCTCTCGATATGCTTGGTGGTCAAGCCACAGCGGGCAAGGGCTGCACGGACTTCTGCTTGGTTGAGAGCCGGAAAGGCATTCCAGACTGCCTCAAGCGGTGTCTGACGATTGCCACCTTCAACTTCTTGCTCAAAGTAGCCAAGCTCTAGGTAATCTCCACGCTCGACTTCACCAGCGATCGGCGGGATGATTCCTAGCAAGCTCTTCAAGAGAGTGGTTTTCCCGATCCCATTGGCCCCGATGATGGCCACTTTTTGATTGCGTTCAAAGGTTAGGTTCAAAGGCTTGGTCAAAGGACGATCATAGCCAATCTGGAGATCCTTGGCCTGGAAGATAAAGCGACCAGGAGTACGAGCATTTTTAAATTCAAAGGATGGCTTCGGTTTCTCGCTTTGCAACTCAATGAGTTCCATCTTGTCCAGCTTCTTCTGACGAGACATAGCCATATTCCGTGTCGCCACACGTGCCTTATTGCGAGCTACGAAATCTTTCAAATCAGCAATCTCTTTTTGTTGCCGCTCATAAGCCGCTTCCAATTGCGATTTCTTCATTTCATAGACTTCGAGGAATTGGTAGTAGTCTCCGGAATAGCGGGTCAACTGCTGATTTTCCACATGGTAGACGATGTTGATCACATCATTCAAGAAAGGAATATCGTGGGAAATAAGGACAAAGGCATTTTCATAGTTCTGCAAGTAGCGTTTGAGCCAATCGATGTGCTCCGCATCCAAGTAGTTGGTCGGCTCGTCCAAGAGAAGGATATCTGGTTTTTCAAGGAGCAATTTAGCCAAAAGGACCTTGGTCCGCTGCCCACCTGAAAGGGCCGTCACATCGGTCTCCATGCCAAAGTCCATGACCCCAAGAGCACGCGCCACTTCATCAATCTTGGCATCCAAAGTATAGAAATCCCGACTCTCTAACCGATCCTGGAGCTCTCCGACTTCTTCCATGAGAGCATCCATATCCGCTCCATCCTCAGCCATTTCCATATAGAGGTCATTGATGCGAGCCTCTGCTTTAAAGAGTTCATCAAAGGCTGTCCGCAAGACATCGCGCACCGTTTGCCCTTCTTTTAGGACAGCATGCTGGTCAAGATAGCCAGCGGTCACATACTTAGACCACTCAACCTTCCCTTCGTCGGGTTGCATCTTGCCGGTCACGATGCTCATGAAGGTGGATTTTCCTTCACCATTGGCTCCAACCAAACCGATATGCTCTCCCTTTAACAAGCGGAAGGACACATCCTCAAAAATAGCCCGGTCTCCAAATCCGTGGCTTAAATTTTTCACCTCTAAAATACTCATGATTGACTCTCTTTCATTGATTTCACTCGTATGATTATATCATCTTCAAGACAGAATTAAAAGGGAGTCCAACTCCCTTTAGAATATATATAAATAAATTATAAGTAAGATAGGTTACGCGATTTTGTCAAGAAATCAAAATAAGTTCTAACTTATGAATTTCATAAAGAATATACCGAAACTTTCCGCCGTGAGAAAAGTGCTAGAAACATTATTGTTTCTAGCACTCGGGAGTTTTGAGACCTTAGGCTCAAAACTAAGTCATGGAACTTCTTTGAAGTTCGCTGACGCCCGTACTCACCTAAGGAAATCTTCTGGCATACTTTTATTATAGATCTGAAGAAAATCCAACTCCCTTTTCTTTTACAAACCTAAGTCTGCGTACGGTTTCCGGTAGCCCACTTGAACAACTTTTCCGTCTTTGACAAGGAGAGGCCGCTTGATCAGCATACCATCTGAAGAAAGGAGATCCGCCGCTTCTTTCACTGTCAGTTGATCCACCTTATCTTTCAAACCGAGTTCCCGGTATTTCATTCCGCTAGTATTGAAGAAAGACTTGATTGGTAGGCCAGAAGCTGCCATCCATTCTTGCAATTCTTGGCTAGTCGGTGTTTCTGTGACGATGTTTTGGCTTTGAAACTCACATTGGAGACCATCCAATTCTGATTTAGCCTTTCGACAAGTCGAACATTTTGGGTATTCAATAAAGGTATACATCGCTTTTATTTCTCCTTCCAGGTAATTCCTTCATGGCATAAGAGCCAGCGTTTGCGATCGAGTCCAGACGCATAGCCCGTCAGTTGTCCATCTTTTCCCATCACGCGGTGGCAAGGGACTAAGATCGTCAAGGGATTGCGTCCGACAGCCTGTCCTACGGCCTGGGCTGAACCACAAGAAAGATCCTGGGCAAGCTGTCCATATGTCTTGGTCTCACCATATGGGATCTCTCGCAATAACTGCCACACCCGCTCTTGAAAAGCTGTCCCTTGCGGTGCTAGTGGAAAGCTGATAGCGATTGGATTTCCCGCAAAATAGTGGTCCAACCACTCCTTCACCTTCTCATGGTAGGGATGGACCTGCTCCAGCGCCCCATAAGGATCAGGCGCTTCCTCTTTTGGATCATAAAAATCAAGCTCTACAAGGCCTTCTTCACTGACAACGATCGAAAGAAGCCCCATAGGGCTTTCATAAAATTGTTTAAGATAGAGAATCATTATAGGCTTCTTCTGCTCTTTGGTCCCAGCGGTCCTCTTCTGAGACCACTTGGAATAGACTCGTTTCTGCTTTTCGTTTGATCTTTTGATAAGCCAGACGGACGCCATCAATAGGGACCTTCCCACAATAATGGTAGCCCAATTTTTCAAGCAAATGTTGCATGACCAGATTATCTGGGTGCGTATCGCAACGGAAATCCGGTCCTTTTTCCCCTTCGATTAAACCTTGAAGGAAGGTCTGAGCCACCCCTTTGCCAGCAGCTTCTTTGGCTACAGCGACGCGGTGAAAAGTGACATACATATAGTTGTCATGCTCCCACTTGCCATCGTAAATCTCATTATAGGCCGCTTCATTTCCCTTGTGGACGGCTGCATAGGCGACGACTTCCTGATCTTCAACGGCCACATAGCCACGACTTTCTAGAATATCCTCAAAAATGATCTCTTCATCTGGATAGCCATCCTGCCACTGGTCGACCTGTCTTTGAGCCAGGCTTTCCTTGGCATCTTGGATGATTTCCATAATTCGCTTGATCTCGTTGGGATAAGCCATTCTAATTTCCATCCTGCTTCCAACCTTTCCTAGTCTTGATGGTAACGAGCATAGAGCTCACTCTTTTGCAGGCCGTATTGTTTGGCGACCTGTTTAATTGCTTGATTTTTCTTCATGCCCTCTTGGACCAAGGTATCGATCTCTTGGATCAAGTCGACCTCTTCTAGGTCTAGCTCTTCTTCCTTGGCTCCTTCGACGATCAAGAGACACTCCCCTTTGAGGGGATTTTCTTCAAGAAATGCGACTAACTCAGAAATACTGCCGCGAGTATATTCCTCGTAGATTTTGGTTAATTCACGAACCAGGACGACAGGACGATCCCCATAGACAGCCAACATATTCTCTAAGGTTGCCTTCACTCGATGGGGAGACTCATAAAAGATCTGAGTCTCAGGATAGGCCACTTTTTCTTGGAAAAAGGCCTTCTGTTGCCCCTCTTTGCGAGGCAGAAATCCATAAAAAATATGAGGTTGAGGGGCTAGACCACTGGCAATCAAACCCGTTATACCCGCACTAGGACCAGGCACAGCTACGACAGGAATCTCTCGTTCAATCGCTGCCTTGACCAAATCATGACCGGGGTCAGAAATACTAGGGAGTCCTGCATCTGAGACTTGTGCCACATCCTTTCCTGATTCTAAATGGGCGATCAGATCTGGAATTTTCTCCATGGCATTGTGCTCATGAAAGCTAGTCTGGGGTGTCGCAATCTCAAAATGCTTGAGCAAGAGGCCTGTATTTCTAGTATCCTCAGCTGCGATCAAGTCGACATCCTTTAAGGTCTGGACCATGCGGTAACTCATATCCTCCCGGTTACCAATCGGTGTTGGAACCAGGTAGAGCACTCCAGTTTTCTTTTCCCCTTTAAAACTTCGTTGGATCTGCATGCTTACTCCCTAAATAACAACTCGTCACAAAACATACACTCTTCATCGTTCTCACGGCGCTGACCGTAGGAATAAGTGCAGATATGAAAACCGTCGTTGTAAATACGTTGCAAATTTTCACGGCCATGGTGTTGTGACTTTGCGGATGAAGTCTTCTCAACTTCCCCCAAACGCTCTCTCAATTTATCATTTTCTAAGCGAAGAGCTGTATTTTCTTCGATGACTTGTTTCAAATTTTTCTTGATGGCTTCGACTTCAGCCAAGGTGACCAACAAATTCTGAGAAAAGCCGTCTAAAGCATCAAATAATTCTTTTTTATTCATTCTGACTCCTTAACTTTCTAAGCTCAACACCATATATTCTAGAGCATTTTGAAAAGAAACATTGGCCTTCCACATCCTGCGAGCATGACTCAATTTCTCAAGCAACTGCTGGGATCGACTTAAGCGCAACTGCTCTTCTAAAGCCAACTCCATCAAACGAAAGGCCTGGCTTTGTTTTTCCTTATCATCTGCTAAACTCACCAAGCGTGTCACTTCCAAATAGGCGCGATTCAAATTGGATTGACAACGTTCGATGAACTGATCACAAACTTTTGCCAGTTCAAAAAACGTAGCATTCTTTTTTTGTTGTTCTGCTTCTTCGAGACTAAAACTAAAACGAGCTACTAAATTTGCCTGTGACTTGATCAAGCCTTCTTTTTCTAGCAGTTCCGTTAGGTAGGCTTGCTTTTTAGGAAAATGAACCTGCTGGGCCCGACTCTTGATAGTCGGTAAGATTAAGTTTTCATCGGATGTCAACAAGAAGAGATAGATCTCACTCTGGGGCTCTTCCATGACTTTTAAGAGAGAGTTGGCCGCATTGGTATGCATCTTATCCGCATCTTGGACGATAAAGACCTGCCGACTTCCTTCAAATCCTGATTGAGAAAAATCTTGAACCAGCGAACGAATGCGGTCCGTCTTAATGATCTGGTTGACTGGACGCACGATCTTTACGTCTGAGAATTCTTCTTCAGCAATCAAGCGGCAGGAACGGCATTTGCCACAAGGCCAGACTCCCTGCAAATCTTCGCAAAATTGACTTTGAGCTAGCAAGAGGGCCATCTCAAAACTGGCAAAAGAACCCGTAAAGAGATAAGCATGACTGAGCTGTTTGTGTTCCAAGATCTGGTTGAAGCGCTCCACCAATTCTGGCTGGAGCTGTTGGATCTCTTCTAGCTTCATTTCAATATCCCCAAGCGATTTTCTAAAACAGCCAAGACATCTGCAAAGACTGCTTCAAAGGATTGACTGGCATCGATTTTCACAATGCGCTCTGGTTCCTTTTCATACAAGGCCAAATAACCTTGTCTGACTTTTTGGTGAAGCTCCAATCCTTCCAAATCCAAACGATTGACTTCCCGCTCTTGGTTTTTGGCAATTCGAGCGAGCCCTTCTTCGACATCCAGATCAAAGTAAAGGGTGAGATCTGGTTTAAGACCATCTGTCGCGAATTGATTGAGCCACTCGATATCTTCCACACTCAGACCGCGACCATACCCTTGATAAGCGACCGAGCTATCAATAAAGCGGTCCATCAAGACAATCTTCCCAGCTGCAAGGGCTGGCAAGACACGTTCTACCAAATGCTGCCGGCGACTAGCAATATAAAGCAACAACTCTGTCTTGGCATCCATACTAGTATGGTCTGGATCTAAAATGACTTGGCGGATCTTTTCTGCAATGTCTACACCGCCTGGTTCACGGGTTGTAATAAAAGGAATTCCTTTTTCTTCAAGTAGAGGCAAAACGGCTTCTAGGACCGATGATTTCCCCGCTCCTTCTGGACCTTCAAATGAAATTAATGTACCGTTTACCATAGTATCCTCTTTCTAGTTTTCTTCTTTTTATTTTACCAAAAATAAGGGTAAAAATCTTGTATTTTAGGAGAGAAAATTTTTCAAAGTCATTTTCATTTTTTCACTTTTTTGTTACAATGTTCTTATAAAGTTTTAGGAGACAACCTATCATGTTTAAATTTAAAGATATTCTGGCTATCATCTTGGGGGCCGGCATTTTTTCATTTGGGATCTATTTTTTGGTCATTCCCTTTCACTTCTATGAAGGAGGAGCGACAGGGATTACCTTGATCACCTATTACCTCTTAAAAGTCCCCGTATCCCTGATGAACTTGCTGATCAATATCCCTCTCTTCGTTCTGGCTTGGAAACTGCTGGGCAAAAAATCTCTTTATCTGAGCTTACTTGGGACTTTCTCGGTTTCGGCTTGGATGGCGATTTTTGAAGCCATGCCCCTCAGCCACCACTACCATCACTTTATCTTTACAGCCTTTAAAGGAGATATTCTGCTTGCCTGTATCGCCTCAGGGGTTGTGCTTGGTTTGGGGCTAGGGATCATCTTCAATGCTGGTGGAACTACTGGAGGAACAGATATCCTCGCTCGCATCTTTAACAAATACACTTCCCTCAGTATGGGAAAACTCATGTTGATTGTAGATGCCATTGTTCTGATAACTGTTGTCGTTGTCTTCCAAGATGTCCGTACGGCTATGTATACCCTCTTCTTTATCCTGATTGACACCCTTGTGATCGACTTGATTGGAGAAGGTGGTTTTGCTGGAAAAGGCTTCCTTATCGTCACATCTAAACCAGAAGAAATTGCCCAAAAGGTATCTGACGACCTGGGTCGCGGGATTACCTTTATCCGCGGGATGGGCTATTACAGCCGTAAGGACCTGGATATTGTCTACTGTGTCGTTTCGCGGAATGAGATGAAACAAATGAAAGACATCATCAATCAGATTGATCCATTCGCCTTCATCACCATTTCTGAAGCCCATGAAATTCTCGGCGAAGGCTTTACTTTAGATAAAGAAAAACAACCCATTAATCGTTAATACAAAAATCAGACTGGATTGTCATCCAGCTTTTTTTCTATTTACGATTTTCCTTAGGTGAGTACGGATGTCAGCGAACTTTTACAAAGTTCCATGACTAAATCAAGATACAATCCGCGACCCGTATTCAATTAGTTTTGAGCCCCTTCGCTTTTTAATTTCTAAGCTCAGGCTAAAACAGTTCCCCAAACTGTTTTACTCTCAAAAATTCCGAGAGCATGAAACAAGTATGTTTCATGCTCCTTTCTCACGGCGGAAAATCTTAGAATACACGTCATAATTAATAAAATCATAATTATTTTTACAGAATTTATTAAGTTACTTTATACAAAAATCAGACTGGATTGTCATCCAGCCTGATTTTTTTATTAAATAGCTTTTGCGGTTGTTCGAGTGATTTCATCAACTTTCAAACCGTTGGCTTCAAATTTACTACGGATTGTTTCTAGATCTGTCACCCCATCAATTTGGACTTCGATAACCACACGATCGTCTTTGGTTGGGATATTGACTGTATTGGCGATGTTATACCCTTCTTCTACAATCAAGTGAATGATTTGTTCTAGAACGCCAACCTTATCTTCTGTCACAAAGCGAACACGAACTCCTTCTTCTCCATAGCCCGATACTTCAAGGAAGGCACGGAAAATATCACGGTCTGTGATGACACCGGATACTTGGTCATTGTCCACGACTGGAAGAATTCCCACCTTGTTCTTATACATGAGGTAGGTCGCATCTTCTAAGCTCGCAAATTTAGAGACGGTAATGACATCGCGAAGCATGACATCTTTAACCTTAGTCTTGTTCAACAGATAGTTCATCTCGAAAATAGACAAGCTTGTTGCTTTAGATGGACTTGCTTCTGCAATCGTACCTTCTGTCACCAACCCAACCAATTTATCGTTTTCAATGACTGGCAAACGGTGCAAACCTTGTTCGCGCATCAAATCTGCCGCGTGGGCAATTGTCGTATCTGGACTAATGTAAACCACTTTACGTGTCATAAAATCTTTAACAGCCATAACAAGTTCTCCTATGCTTTTATTAGTTTTATTATACTTGATTTTAAGAATGATTTCAAACGCTTTCAGCAGTTTTCTCTTGTTTTCAAAATTTAGAAAAATCAAACAAGAGAGATGAAAAAAGAAAGGTCTTCAGGACCTTTCTTTTTAATATTCTAGAGAACTTTAGAAATCTTATCCACCAAGGTAGGCCTTGCGGACTTCTTCTGAGGCTAAGAGTTCTTTTCCTGTTCCAGTAAGAACGACTTTCCCTGTTTCCAAAACATAACCGCGGTCTGCGATGGCAAGAGCCTTGTTGGCATTTTGCTCGATTAAGAGAACCGTTGTTCCTTGTTTTTGGATATCTTGGATAATATCAAAGATTTCTTGGATAAAGATTGGGGCCAATCCCATAGAAGGTTCATCCAGAAGCAAGAGTTTTGGCGTCGACATGAGTGCACGACCCATTGCTAGCATTTGTTGTTCCCCACCAGATAGGGTTGCTGCATCTTGGTTCTTCCGCTCTTCCAAACGTGGGAAACGGGAGAAGACTTTCTTCAAGTTAGCTTGATTTTCTTCTCGATCTTTCTTCAAGAAAGCTCCCATCTCCAAGTTTTCCATAACAGTTAAGCCTGGAAAGACATGACGGCCTTCTGGAACTTGAGAGAGTCCTGCTGCTACAATCTTTTGAGCCGGAACCTTTTGAATCTCCTGACCCAAAAACTCGATTTTCCCAGCACTTGGACGCACCAAACCTGAAATGGTACGAAGAATAGATGTTTTCCCAGCACCGTTAGCACCGATAAGAGAAACAACTTCCCCTTCGTTTACCTCGAAACTGACATCACGGACAGCCTGGATCATGCCATAGTGTACAGAAAGATTTTCAACTTTTAACATAGACATTAGGCTTCACCTCCTAGATATGCTTCGATTACGCGTTTGTTGGTCTTGATTTCATCTGGCGTACCATGGGCAATCAAGCGACCATATTCCAATACATAAATCCGTTCTGTTACTTCCATGACCAAGCTCATATCGTGCTCGATCAGCATAATCGTAATATTAAATTCTTTTTGAATGCGACGGATCAATTGGGTCAATTCTGCTGTTTCTTGAGGGTTCATCCCTGCAGCAGGTTCATCCAAGAAGAGGATTTTGGGCTCTGTAGCAAGGGCACGAACGATCTCCAAGTGACGTTGTTGCCCGTAAGCTAAGTTTTTGGCCAAGGTATCTGCTTCTTTTTCCAAACCAAAAATCGCTAACAATTCAAGAGCTTTCGCTTTCAAAGCTTCTTCATTCTTGTAATAGCTTGGCAAGCGGAAAAGACTCGCAAAGACATGTGGTTTGTGGTGATTGGCAAAGGCAATCAAGACATTGTCCAAAACGCTCAAATCTTTAAAGAGACGAATATTTTGGAAAGTCCGCCCCAGACCACCTGCAGCGATTTTATAAGGTGCTTTACCATTTAGTAGCTGACCATCTAAGGTAATGGTTCCTTCACTTGGTTCATATACCCCTGTTAGGAGGTTGAAGAGGGTTGTTTTACCGGCACCGTTGGGTCCGATCAATCCAACCAATTCCCCTTCATTGAGTTCCATGGTCACATCCCCAACGGCTGTCAAACCACCAAAGTTTTTTGTTAAATTTTTTACTTCAAGAAGTGCCATTAGTTAGCCTCCTTTTTTGAGAGTAGTTTTTTCAAGCTGAATTCCCATGTTCCAAGAAGACCACCTGGACGGAAGATCATCACGAGAATCAAAGCCAATGAGTAAATGATCATACGGACACTTGAGAAGTCTTGAAGCACCATGTTCAAGATACCCAAGACGATGGCTGCCACAACTGTTCCGGACATTGATCCCAAACCACCAAACACGACAATGATCAAGACATTAATAGTATTGGTGAAAGAGTAGTCTTTAGGAACAACAGAGCCGATAAAGCCGGCTTGGAGAGATCCAGCAATCGCCGCTGTGATCGCACCAAATACAAAGGCGATGACTTTGACTTTGGTCGTATTGATCCCAACAGATTCTGCCGCGATTTCATCTTCACGAACAGAAAGGGTAGAGCGTCCAATTGGACTGCGTAAGAAGTTAATGGTAAAGATCGTTGTAATGACAACAAAGAGGTAAACCAATTGCCAAGTTGTAAAGGCTGGCAAACCAAGGATCCCAGCAGCACCATTTGTTAGAGTACCACCATTGACGATCAAGATCCGGATGATTTCAGAAACCCCAAGTGTCGCAATCGCGAGGTAGTCCCCTTTCAAACGAAGGGTTGGAACCCCAACGATCAAGGCAACGACACCAGCAATCAAAGCCCCTAAAACCATCGCGCCAAAGAAAGCCCCGTAGGTTGGTGATTTGGAACCGAGAATGGCTGCAGAGTAGGCACCAATCGCCATAAATCCGGCATGTCCGAGTGAGAATTGACCTGAGAAACCAACAATGAGGTTCAAGCCAACTGCAAGGATAATATTGATTCCGATTTGTTCTAAAATTTGGATATAGAAGAGGTTGAGCACACCCGCTGCAACCAAGACTTGGATCAAGGCAAAACCTGCGACCAAAAGACCAAGCCAGACTAAATTCACTTTTAAATTTTGTTTCATGGCTTACACCTTCTCTTTCACATTTTTACCGAGGATACCTGCTGGACGGATGAGCAAGATCACAATCAAGATGGCATACACAATGGCATCACGGAAGTCTGAAAGACCGATCGCTGTAGCGAAGGTTTCTAACAAACCGATAACAAATCCACCTAGGGCAGCACCTGGAATGATTCCGATTCCCCCAAGAACGGCTGCGACAAAGGCTTTGATCCCTGGTGTCATCCCCATCAAAGGCTCGATCGAGTTGTAATACAAACCAATCAAGACACCACCAGCACCTGCCAAAGCTGATCCCAAAGCAAAGGTAAAGCTGATCGTACGGTTTACGTTAATCCCCATCAATTGAGCAGCATCACTATCGACAGATACAGCCCGCATGGCTTTCCCCATCTTTGTTTTTTGAATAATAAATTGAAGAGCGACCATCAAGAAAACAGACACTCCCAAGATCATCAACTGAATATTGGAGATTGAAATAGGACCAAAGTTGTAACGAACTGTTTTAATCACTTGCGGGAAGGAACGGGTATTGGCACCGACGAAGAAGACCATCCCATATTCGAGCAAGAAGGAAACCCCGATGGCTGTGATCAAGGCAGCAATCCGAGTCGAATGACGAAGCGGACGATAAGCCAGGTATTCAATTACAACCCCTAAAATAGCTGTCCCAACCATGGCTAGGAGCAAGGCTACAAAGAAGTTTACTTTCCACGAGTTCAATAAGAAATATCCCATAAAGGCACCTACCATGTAGATATCCCCATGGGCAAAGTTGATCAATTTGATAATTCCATACACCATAGTATAACCAAGGGCCAAGAGTGCATAGACACTTCCCAAGATTAGACCGTTCACTAATTGCTGGAGCATTTGAACCATCCTTTCTAACAATAAAGAGCGAGGCCAGGAATTTTTATTCTCCCAGCCTCTTGTACAAACAACAAATGATAATTATGGTTTAACAGACTCAACAGATTTGACTTTACCATCTTTCAAGCCAATCATAAGAGCTGATTTAACCGGGTTGTGGTTCTTGTCAATTGACATTGTACCAGTCACACCTTCCAAGTCTTTCAACTTCGCAAGGTTATCTTTCAATTCGACAGAGTTCTTAGCACCTTTAGATGCTTCTGCAACCATGTAAACTGAATCATAAGCCAAAGCTGCGAACATTGAAGGTTCTTCATTGTATTTCGCTTTGTAAGCTTCTACGAATTTCTTGGCTTTATCAGTCATTTCACCTTCAGTAGAGAATCCAGCTACGTAGTAGATGTCTGTAGCTGCAGCAGGTGTTGCTTGTTCAACGAACTTAGCATCGCTAAATCCATCCCCACCAATGATTGGTTGTTTGATTCCCATACCACGCGCTTGGTTTACGATCTTACCAGTTTCTGTGTAGTAACCTGGAAGAACAATCGCATCGAAGTCTTTATCTTTGATTTTTGTAAGGGCAGCTTGGAAGTCTGTATCCTTAGATTGGAAGGTTTCTGTTGCTACGATTTCACCTTTGTAAGATTTCTTGAAGGCTTCAGCAATCCCTTTCGCATAGTCAGATGAGTTATCGTAGTAAAGAACGACTTTCTTCGCTTTCAAGTTATCCGTTGTGTATTTAGCAATGATTTTTCCTTGGAAGCTATCGATGAAGGTTGCACGGAAAAGGTAATCTTGACCTTTTGTCAAATCATCTTGAGTTGCAGATGGTGTAACCAATGGCACACCTGCTTTACCAGCATTGGCAACCGCTGCTGCAGTAGCACCTGAAGTTGCAGGTCCTACAAGAGCATTTACTTTTGATTGAGTGACAAGGTTTGTAGTGACTGTAGCTGCTTCAGCTGTTTCAGATTTGTTATCTTTATCTGTGACAACGATCTTCTTACCGTCAGCTCCACCCTTAGCGTTGATTTCATCAACGGCCAATTGAGCACCTTTTTGTTCAGCACTACCGTAGGCTGCTACTTCACCAGTTTTTTCAAAGTTAAAACCGACTTTTAGTTCTTTGCCGATTTCGTTACCAGTTGTGTTTGAACCTGAAGTAGAAACTTCACCACAAGCAGCAAGAAGAGCGACACTTGCAATGGTTAAAAATGAAAGAGCAAATTTTTTCTTCATTTGTAATGATCTCCTTAAATGAATCTTAAAATAAATACATTAAGAATATACCGAATTATCTGACAATTGTCAATAAAAAAAACGCAATCCATCAAATGATTGCGTTTTCTAACCTTCTGTGACCACAGATGGGGTCTCCAATCGTTGCAAACTCCCCACAAAATCTGTATCTAAATCTTTGAGATGGCAAGGCAAGACCTTTTTGACATAACGTTCTTTCTTTAAGTCTTCCATGACTTGATCGGCCTTGTCACTGTCCACATACAATTGGACATAACGGCATTTCTTAGAATGGTACAAGACATCTCCGACAGATTGTAATTTTTTCCCGTCTCGATTGTAATACAATTTAACAATTAAGCCTGTTCTTTCTTGTTTCTCAAACATGGTCAATCCCTTTCTCGTTCTGTTACTAGTATATCAAATTTCAAGAAAAAGAACTACTCTTTTATGAGAGCAAAAAAGAGAGTGGGACAGAAATCGGTAATTCGTTAGAATTCGATTTCGTCGTCCCACCTCCGCACAGTTGAGTAGGGCTGTAAAAGCTGATGAAATCAGCGTAGTAGAGCCCACTCAACCACTGCGTCTTGCTCGACAATCCAAAAATAATTGAGAGGCTAGGACTTTTGTCCCAGCCTCTTGACGGACCTTCCCATCGGATGCTTTAACCCAATTTATTATTGGCCATGATTTCATCAATAAAGCCATATTCAAGTGTTTCTTGCGCGCTCATCCAATTATCACGTTCCGCATCAGCATGCACTTTTTCGATCGGTTGACCTGAATTTTCCGCAAGGATTTTTTCCAAGTTATTCCGTGTTTTGAGCAAGTGTTCTGCTGCAATCGCCATATCGGTTTGTTGGGTACCACCACCAGTACCACCCATTGGTTGGTGAATCATATACTCGGCGTTTGGCAACATGAAGCGTTTGCCCTTCGCACCGCTTGAAGCGATAATTGTTCCCATAGAAGCTGCCATCCCCATGACAATGGTTTGGACATCTGACTTGATAAAGTTCATCGTATCTACAATGGCAAGACCTGCTGAGACAGAGCCACCTGGGGTATTGATATACATATAGATATCTTTTGTATTATCTTGGGCATCCAAGAAGAGCAATTGAGCGATAATGGAGTTAGCCATTTGGTCCTCAACTGGTCCTGTTACCATGATAATTCGATCTTTCAACAGACGGGAATAAATATCGTAAGAACGTTCTCCACGACTGGTTTGTTCAATAACTACTGGAATCATCTATTCTTCTCCTTTAGTATCCATTCATTCTCACAATTCGTGAGGTTCAAAGTATATGTGCTATTATAAACCAATGGTCAAAAAAGGTCAAATCTTAAGCACCTTTCGGACGAATCATGAATGGTTTCTTATTTGGTACCGAATAAACGGTCACCTGCATCTCCAAGACCAGGAACAATGTAGCCATGTTCATTCAAATGATCATCGAGAGCTGCTGTAAAGATATCAACATCTGGGTGAGCTTCTTGAAGAGCTTTCACCCCTTCTGGCGCTGATACTAGGCAGACAAATTTGATATGGCTAGCGCCACGTTTTTTCAAGGAATCAATCGCTAGAATAGCGGATCCACCCGTAGCAAGCATCGGGTCTACTACAAAGATACGACGTTGATCAATATCTTCTGGCAATTTCACCAAGTATTCAACTGGTTTCAAGGTTTCTTCATCACGGTACATCCCGATATGGCCAACCTTAGCAGCTGGTACCAAACTCAAGAGACCATCGACCATCCCAATCCCTGCACGAAGAATTGGGACAATAGCCAATTTCTTCCCTGCGATTTGCTTTTGAACGGTTTTAGTAATAGGAGTTTCAATCTCAACATCTTCAAGAGGCAATTCACGCAACACTTCATAGCCCATCAACATAGCAATTTCATCTACCAATTCACGAAAGGCCTTCGTAGAGGTATCCGTGCGGCGGAGAATAGACAATTTGTGTTGAATCAGTGGATGTGTAATAACTTCTAATTTTCCCATTTTGAGATCCTTCTTTCTAAGCTGTTATTATTCAAAAAAGAGCTATGATAAAAGTGGAGTCAATCTCTACTCTTTCTTTCAGTCCCTCTTTGATACTCACAGCACATGGAAATCTTCATTTCCAACTTTACATTCTTCTTATTATACCAAATTTTACAAAAAAAAGAGAGCCCTTACACTTAATTTTTTAAGTTCGGACTCACTCTTTCTATCAATCAATTACAACCATTCTTTGTATTTCTTAATATAGATACGTTTGACAACCGTCACACTCAGCATATAGAGGACGATAATCACAAACAATAGAACAAAGTACAATCCATTTAGTTGGCTCAACTTCAAGATAGAAGCCAAAGGACTATATGGAAGGGAGGTTACAAAGAAGGCTGCTGCTAGAGTCGTCACCACGACTGAGAAGGCTGGACGACTTTGGATAAATGGCAGTTTTGGTGAACGCAACATATGAATAACCATGGTTTGAGACCACATGGATTCGATAAACCATCCGGTTTGGAACACCATGATAAAGGCTGCTGCATCTGCTGCTCCATGGTTGTAGCCATGGCCTAAAATCATAGGAACAACAAGGAAGTAAAGAAGCATGTAGGTAATAATATCAAATACAGATGAAATGGGACCAATCCAGGCCATAAAGCGCATGATGGAGTTTGCTTCCCAGATACGAGGTTTCTTGAGGAATTCCTTGTCGACATTGTCAAAAGGAAGGGCGATACAAGAAAGATCATAGATAAGATTGAGCACAATCAAATGAACGGGAGCCATTGGAAGGAAAGGCAAAAAGATGCTGGCAAAGAGCAGAGAGAAGATGTTCCCGAAGTTAGAAGAGACCGTCATCTTGATGTACTTAGTCATATTGGCATAGACCTTGCGGCCTTCGACCAAGCCTTTTTCAAGGACCATCAAGTCCTTATCCAGAAGGATGACATCTGCCGTTTCCTTGGCGATATCCACAGCGGTATCCACGGAGATCCCAACGTCTGAGACCTTCATGGATGGAGCATCGTTGATCCCATCTCCCATGTACCCCACCTTGTGGCCATTGTTCTTGAGGCAGAGGATGATCCGCGCTTTTTGATCGGGTGATAATTTGGCAAAGACCGTTGTTGTTTCCACAACTTGTGCTAACTCTTGGTCAGTCATCGTATCGATTTCGCTTCCCAAAAGAATCCGCTCTACATCTAGTCCTACTTTTTCACAGACAGCTTGGGTGACCTTTTCATTGTCCCCAGTTAAGATCTTGGTGGTTACCCCATATTCTGCAAGAGCTTTGATTGCTGGAGCTGCAGAAGGTTTTGGTGGATCAAGAAAGGCAAGGTAACCAGTTAGGATCATGTCTCGTTCATCTTCAACACTAAAGATGTCATTTTCGTCCAAGTCGGTTTTGTAGCTGACGCCCAAAACACGAAGACCTTGTTCATTTAACTGAGCAACTTCAGCGAGGACCTCTTGACGGACTTCATCTGTCAGGCGTTTAATCTCCCCCTTGTACTCAACATAATTCGATACAGAAAGCATTTCTTCCAAGGCACCCTTGGTCACCATGCTGACCACACCGTCTTCGTCTTTGACAATGACACTCATGCGACGACGTTCAAAATCAAAGGGTAATTCATCAATCTTATGGAAGGTTTGATCCAGATCGCGAACAATCTCATGTTTCTTGGCTTCTTTCTGGGTCCGATTGATAATCGCCCGGTCCATCAAATTTTTTAGCCCGGTTTGGAAATAGGAATTCAAGTAAGCCCGACGAAGAACTGATAGATCCAATTCGCCATGGATATCAAGCGGATACTCCAAAACGATTTCATCTTGGGTCAAGGTACCTGTCTTATCTGTACACAAAATATCGATAGCGCCAAGGTCTTGGATGGCATTGAGTTTTTTGATGACGACTTTTTCCTTGGCCATGATGATGGAGCCCTTAGCAAGACTCGCTGTAATAATCATCGGCAACATTTCTGGAGTCAAACCAACCCCAACGCTGAGAGCAAAGACACCCGCTTCTAACCAGTCACCATCTGTGAGACCATTGATCACAAAGACAACGGGCACCATCACTAACATGAGCCGAATCAAGAGCCAAGAGATGGTATTCATTTCTCTCTCAAATGAGGTTGGTTCGTCATAGGTGTTGATGGTTTGCTCAATAGCGCCCATCATGGTTTCATCCCCCACGACCAAGACCAAGGCTGTTGCCCGTCCGGAGATGACATTGGTCCCCATAAAGGCCAAACTTTCACTTTCCAAGAGACTATCTAGATTTTGACTGTCAGCTTTTCTGAGACAAACTTTTTCAACAGCATCACTTTCCCCTGTGAGGCCAGATTGTTGGACAAAGAAGTCACGGGAATCAATCAAGACCACATCTGCTGGAATCATATCGCCGGCACTTAGTTTGATCACATCTCCTACGACGATTTCATCGATCGGAATTTCTTGTTCTGATCCATCACGAAGAACGGTCGCTGTATTGACAATCATACGTGATAAGTTGCTAGCTGCTTTGTCGCTCCGCAATTCTTGAATGAAGCGGATACCACCAGAGATCAGGACCAAGGTCACAATGATGATGGAGGTCGTTGGATCCTGTTCACCTGGTTTTGCTAGCCAGACATTGGTGATGAAGGAAACTAGCGCAATGACCAACAAAATCACCGTAAAAGGATTGATGATCGATTCGTAGATCTTTTTGATCATGGAATCTTCTTGACCTTTTGTGATGACATTTTCGCCATAAGCATCTCGGTTTTCTTCCACTTGATCGTCAACTAGACCATGGGCACTGGTTTTGTAGTTGGCAAAGGTGCTTTCAAGTGGTTCTTGAAGAGCGTTAATAAGTCTTTCTTTATTTGTTTGCATTGGTATCTCCTTTTTCAATCAGGAGCCAATCACTTTTGGAGTCCCTACGACACAAATCAGCGATTGGCTGGTTCGGTGCGGTTCGGGATGATCGTCGATTTGTATCATAGCTCTCTCCTTTCTCTTTTCTTGGTAAGGCATAAAAAAGAGTCCTACCTTCGATCGGTAGGACTCATGAAACTCGTCATTTATTTTTCAATCAAAACTCTCAAAAAACTGACCGTCCAAGCTTTAGCTCCGCAAGGCGATGAAATGAGCTTAGTCTTGACCTTTTCGATCAGGACTGTTGACCAACGAGTAGTGTCTCCACTGCTTTGCGGTAGTCATCCGTATCCTTGTGGTAGCCTCACCTACCGTATTTCGAGTTTATTGTACTCCTTCACTTACAGAAAGTCAACACTTATTTGTGAAAAGTTTCCACCAAGCGTTTGGTAATTTCTTCAATGAGGGTGAAAGGGGCTGCTACATTGAGGCGAGCATGCAAGTTTCCTTCTTTTCCAAAATCTGTTCCACGGTTCAAAATCAATTTGGCTTGGTCATGAATTTTAGCATGCAGCTCATCATCGCTATAAGGATAGGCTGAAAAGTCCAACCAAAGAAGATAGGTTCCTTGGGGTTTCATGACACGGATTTTGGTCTTTTCATGCAATTCATCTACGACATAGTCAATGTGTTTTTCAAAGACTTGCTTGAGCTCTGTCAACCAAGGTTTGCCGTGAAGATAAGCCGCTTCTGTTGCAATATAGCCCAATCCTGAGATTTCATGTTGATTATTGGCCAATTGCCGTTGTTTAAAAGCCGTACGAAGCTTTGGATTTTCAATGACCACATAGGAATTTTTTGTTCCTGCAATATTGAAAGTCTTGGTTGCACTGGTTAAGATCAAACTGAAGTCTTTAAAGCTGGGATCAACTGTGTTAAAGCTGGTATGACGGTGGCCAAACAAGGCCAAATCTTGGTGGATCTCATCTGAAACGAGAAGGACACCATGTTTTTGACAGAGGTGGCCGATTTTTTCCAAGACTTCACGATCCCATACACGGCCTCCAGGATTGTGCGGATTACACAAAACATAGAGTTTAACCTCTTGCTCCACAATATCTTTTTCCAGCTGATCAAAATCAATTTGGAAAAGACCATCCTTTTCAACTAATGAATTTTCGATCAATTTTCGACGATTGAGCTTGACACTTCGGGCAAATGGAGGATAGACCGGTGTATTGATTAAGACAGCATCCCCTTCCTTGGTGAAGGCTTGAATAGCTGTTGAAATGGCTGGAACAACACCTTCGATAAAGACAACAGCTTCCTTGTCAAAGGAATAGCTATGCTCTTCTTTTTCCCAATCAAGGATAGACTGGTAGAGGCTATCCGATGCATAGGTGTAGCCATAGACCATTTGGTCTGCATAGCCGATAACAGCTTCTCGTACTTCTGGAATGACATTAAAATCCATGTCCGCGATCCAAGCTGGAATGATTTCTGGATCTGTCTCAGTTTCTTTCCACTTGTAGGTATGGTGGGTCAATCGATTCGGTAAAGTCGTGAAATCATATTTGGTCATCTTAAGCCTCCAATGCTTGTTTCAAATCGTCAATCAAATCATCCGCATCTTCGATTCCGATGGACAACCGAAGCAGATCATCTGTCAAACCGTATGAATGGCGAACTTCTGCAGGGATGTCCGCATGAGTCTGAGTGGTAGGATAAGTGATCAAGCTTTCAACTCCGCCAAGGCTTTCTGCAAAGGTAAAGACTTGAAGGGAATTCAACAAGTTAGGAATTTTTTTCTCATCTTGAATTTTAAAGGAGACCATTCCACCTTTTCCAGTGTAGAGGACTTCTTTGACCTGAGGGGAGGTTTTCAAAAACTCGACTACCTTGCGGGCATTCTCAGTGGAGCGCTCCATCCGGATAGAGAGTGTCTTGAGACCACGGATCAACAGATAGCTGTCAAATGGGGAAAGAACAGCACCTGTCGTGTTCAAATTGTAAAAGAGTTTGTCATACAGATCTGCATCATTTGTCACGACAACACCAGCCAAGACATCGTTGTGACCAGCCAGGTACTTGGTTGCTGAATGAAGAACAATATCCGCTCCCTCTTCAATCGGGCGTTGATAGATAGGGCTATAGAAAGTATTGTCCACCACGACTTTGGCACCTTTTGCATGGGCCAATTTGGCTAAATAAGCAATATCAAATTCCAACATCAATGGATTAGTTGGTGTTTCAATATAGAGGACATCCACTGGATCATGATCTAGATGGTGGATCAGTTCTTCTTCTGTATTGGCATAGGTGAAAGAGAAACGACCTTCTTGCTCTTGTTGGTTAAACCAGCGGAAAGAACCGCCATACAGGTCACGAACGGCCAAGACTTTTGAACCAACAGGGAAAATGCTAAAAGCAAGTACGATGGCTGACATTCCAGAGCTTGTCGCCAAAGCATAGTCTGCACTTTCGATAGCTGCTAAAGTCTTCTCAGCTGTTGCGCGTGTTGGATTTTTCGTACGGGTATAGTCAAAACCTGTAGACTGACCAAATTCTGGATGTTGGTAAGTCGTAGAGAAATGCAAAGGAGTCGTCAAAGCTCCCGTTGCTTTATCCGACTTGATTCCTGCCTGTGCCAAAATCGTATTGATATTGCGTTTTTTACTCATATTGCCCTCCGATAAACATTCAATCTAACTGCTTACTATTTTATCACTATTATGAGGAGAGCGGTTTTCCCATTTTCAAGACCTAGCTATAGTTTCAAACTATAAGAAAAGAGAGTGGGACAGAAATCGGTAATTCGTTAGAATTCGATTTCGTCGTCCCACCTCCGCACAGTTGAGTAGGGCTGTAAAAGCTGATGAAATCAGCGTAGTAGAGCCCACTCAACCACTGCGTCTTGCTCGACAATCCAAAAACAAGAAGAGGCTAGGACTTTTGTCCCAACCTCTAATTTATTTAATCCGAAATTTTTGTCTGAGACGTGTAGCTTGACCTCCGATAAAGCGGTCAAAATACCGTAGCCATAATCCTAAGGCTCCATATATAGCAACTCCTAATCCGCCAATGACGACGATATAAATCATGCTCGATACACGGCCATTTGGTGGGAAAATCCAGCCCAAAATCAAACCAGCGATCAAGACTCCAAGTAGCATCACCACAGTCAGGATAGAACCAAGCAAGGTCCGCTTAAAGACGATGGTGCGATTAAACTGAGTAATGGTTTGGATCTCTCGATACATGAGGACGATTGGCACCATTAAGGCAATGGTCGTTGACAAAAGCGGCCCATAAGAACGAAAGACCAAAATAAATGGAATTTGTAGGACTAATTTCACCACTACACCATAAAGGAAGTAGCGAATGGCCTTGCGATTTTGAAAGAGAGCTTGAATCATTGGCGATAAGACCGTGTAAAGACCGAGAATTACCGTCTGCAACATCGCTACGATGAAGAGTCCCAAGGCCAAGCTATCTGGTTGCCCATAGAAAACCGTATAAAGTGGTTTTGCGACTGCTACTGCACCAAAGGTGGCTGGAAGCAAGAAAGCTAGCAACATGGTCAAGTTATCCTGTACGAGCTTCCCAGCCGCTTTTAGGTCCCCCTTCACATAATTCTCTGTCAAAAGAGGAATTCCGACTCCTCCAATCGAAGTCGCTACCGCAATCAAGATCATGGTAATTTTGTTTGGATTAGCAGAGAAATAACTAAACATGACCATGAGCTGCTTTTGACTATAATCTGTGAACCAAGACATGACATTGATAAAGGTCATCTGGTCAACAATTTGGAAGAGCTGAATCGCGGAACCTGTGATGATAAAAGGAATGGCCTCACGAATCGTATCGATCAAGAGAGCCCGAGTGTCAATCCCTTCACTTCCCTCTTGCTTTCTAAAAATAGAAGAGAGCAAGCCTGTCTTTGCAAGGTAATAAAAGAGAACCAGAAGGCTCGCTCCCATCCCGATAAAGGCAGCAAAGGTCGACTGCGTCACAGCCTGCACGTAATCACCTGAGCCAATCTTCATAATGAAGAAGGTCGTGAGTAACATCCAAATGACCCGGATCACTTGCTCTGCTATCTGGCTAATGGCGTAAGGTTTCATGTTGTTAAAACCTTGGAAAAATCCCCGAATGACACTCATCGAAGGAAAGATCAAGACAGCCCAAGAAAGACTCTGCATGATCGGAATCAACTCTTTTCCTCCACCTGAAAGGCTCGCAAAGACAGGAGACAAGAGATACATGAGAATGGCAAATCCAAGGCCTAGAATTCCCATGAATTTCAAGAAGCCCCGAATCAAAGCAAAGCTATGATCGGCTTGGTCCCGGGTATTGTACTTGGCTACTTGCTTGGCAACAGCTACGGGTACTCCGGCTGTCGAAATCAAGAGAAACCAAGCATAGATATTGTAGCCCATTGTAAAAAGACCATTGGCTTGTGGCCCATATTTTCCCATCCAAATATACCAAGGAATAATATAAGCAGCTCCTAGCAAACGGCTGATAAAGTTGCTGGCTGTCATCCAGGCAGTCCCGCGTAGCATCTGGGCTTGCTGGTCATTTTGTTCGTGACTCATAAACGTCCTCTTTCGTTTCTTCTTCTCTTCATTATAAACTTTTCCATGTTACTTGTAAAATTCAGACTTTCGGTTTACAATAGTTTTATGATTACAATTGAACAAACCCTCAACATTTTAAAACAAGACCAAAATTTCCGAGAAGTTCTAGTAAATGGTGAATACTACTACCATCTAGAAGGAACAAGTTTTGATGCTATTAGCTATGATAGCCGTAAGGTTTCTGCTAGTACCCTCTTTTTTGTTAAAGGGGCCAACTTCAAAAAAGAATACCTGGAACAGGCTATTTCTAATGGACTCGGCTTTTATGTCTCTGAAAAAGATTATGAAGTTGGTATTCCTGCCATCCTCGTCAATAATATCAAACAGGCCATGAGCTTAATCGCCATGGAGTTTTATGGACACCCTGAGAAACAATTAAAACTATTGGCCTTCACAGGGACTAAGGGAAAGACAACCGCGGCCTATTTTGCTTACCATATTTTGGAACAAAGTCACCGACCAGCTATGCTGTCGACCATGAATACAACACTGGATGGTAAAAACTTCTTTAAATCGACCCTGACAACTCCAGAGAGCTTAGATCTTTTTGCCATGATGGCTGAGGCAGTAGCCAATGATCGGACCCACCTCATTATGGAAGTTTCCAGTCAAGCTTATCTAGTGAAACGGGTTTACGGTCTGACCTTTGACGTTGGTGTTTTTCTCAACATCAGTCCTGACCATATTGGACCGATTGAACACCCAACTTTTGAGGATTATTTCTACCACAAACGTCTCCTCATGAAGAACAGCCAAGCCGTTGTCATCAATAGTGATATGGATCATTTCTCTGTCTTGAAAGAACAAGTCGAGGACCAGGAGCACGACTTCTACGGCAGCCAAATGAGGTGGCAAATTAAAACCTCTAAGGCCTTCGGCTTCCCAGCCACTGGTAAGCTAGCCGGCGACTACGATATCCAACTGATTGGTCACTTCAACCAAGAAAATGCTGTGGCTGCAGGTCTTGCCTGCCTTCGCCTAGGTGCGAGCCTCGAGGATATCCAAAAAGGGATTGCTAAGACGCGCGTTCCTGGCCGAATGGAAGTCTTGACTCAGAAAAATGGAGCAAAGGTCTTCATCGACTACGCCCATAATGGAGATAGCTTGAAAAAACTGCTCTCAGTTGTTGAAACCCATCAAACGGGGACGATTTCACTGGTCCTTGGATCAACTGGGAATAAAGGAGAGAGCCGCCGTAAGGACTTCGGCTTACTCTTAGAAGACCATCCTGAAATCCAAGTCTTCCTCACAGCGGATGATCCCAACTATGAAGATCCTTTGGCTATTGCTGAAGAGATTAGTAGTTTCATCACACGCCCTGTCGAGAAAATCGCAGATCGCGAACAAGCCATTCAAGTGGCTATGGCGACAACCAGCAAGCCTGAAGATGCTGTTATTATCGCTGGAAAAGGAGCAGACTGCTACCAAATCGTCAACGGCGTAAAAGAAGAGTATCCAGGTGACGCCGCCTTCGCTGAACGTTATCTATAATCAAAAGAACAAGGCTAGGAAGTTTTCCTAGCCTCTTTCTATTGTTTGATAAACATCAGTCTTTCCTTATCCAAGTCCACTGCTAATTCATATTTGCCTTCATCATTTTTGCGGATATAGCTTAAGATTTCTAAACTATCGACAAAGATGTCCTTGCGCTTTTGCTGGACTACTTCTTTTTTGAGAAATTTGAGCAAAAAGCTGGTCATATACTTAAGAGCATACTCGGGATTGACATCTCCCAAGATGGCATAGAGCTTTTCTTGATCCTCCGTCAATGGGTATTGGTGAGCTACCTTATAAAAGTAATTGGAAAGGGTCTGTGCATGTCGCGCAAAGTCCGTCTCCTCTATGAGAATCGCTGCATTGGTAGTATTGCGGAGTTCCGTTTGGAAGACCTTGGCTTTTAATTCTTGATAAACTGCACTGTCCTCTCGGACAAAGACCTCTCGATCCAGGTCCACTCGATCAGCTGACTCCAAGAAGGGCAGGTTGAGGGTGTAGCGTTTATTTTCTCGAAGGATGAAGCCCGCTTTGATATATTCCTCCATCAGCTTATCCACTGGTTGATCAGGAAATTGGGACTTGATTTGCCGCAGGATCACATCGTCGTGCTGGTCCAAATAGTTGACCAAGTCCTTGAAAAATGGCTGACGTGTCAAACGTGTAGGATTAATGATTGTAATCATCCAAATACCTTTCTTTAAACTCTAGCTGTGGTGATTGGGCTAACTGACTAGGATTGGTCCCGAGCTGATCCAAAGGAACGGCTAGGCCAAGTTCCTTGTAGTAATCCAGCCAGAACGGACTAATCTCCTCTTCCTCATCTCCAAACTTCATGGGAATGGTCTCAAAAATAGGAAGTAGTTCAGCGATGAACTGGGAACAATAGAAACCATCTCCATCCGGATAAAAGGAAGCATTGTAGGGAGCCCCTAAAAGAATCTCTGCCCGCTTTTTGACCTCTTTGAGATCGATTCCTGGATAGCGATAAAGGTCATATGCTTTCCCGTCTTCAAAGAAATCTTCAGGGGATTGGGCAAGGACGCCACCTTCTACAGTGGCATGATAAATGAATCCGTCCAAAAAGATAGCTACATGGCTATAGTTGCCAGTAGAGTCCTGAATAGCCTGTCCCATTTCTGTATTTTCACTGACAAAAATCAAATCGCCCGTCTCTAACATGATCTTCTCCTAGCAAAAAAGGAGTCGAAACTCCTTTTTAATAATGGGTTTTCCCACCTATCATTAAGCATTAAAGCTTTCTGTCAATTGAGGCACCACTTGTTTCTTACGTGAAACGGCACCTGGAAGGAAAGCATGGTTGTTTTCAAGTTTGAATTTGAAGGCTGCTTCTACCTTGTCCATGTTGGCACCAAGAGCCAAGATTTCTGAGTTTGAGTTGACGATGTCTGTAATCATCAAAACAAAGTCAGAGTAGCCGTTAGCTGCATTGGCAGCTTGGATAGCTGCTTCGATTTCAGCTTGGCGTTCCAAAACTTCCGCAATATCAACTGTATTCACTTGAGCCACACGAACGTTATTTCCGTTCAATTCAAAAGTCTTGGCATCGATGTCGATCAATTCTTCTGCTGATTTGCTTGCCAAGTTGGTACCAGCCTTGAGCATGGCAAGACCGTATTCTTCCAAGTTGACACCAGCCAATTCAGCCAATTCTGGCGCAATCACTTTATCAGATGGGTGTGTTGTTGGAGATTTCAACAGAAGGGTATCTGAAATCAAACCTGAAAGCATCAAACCTGCCAATTCTTTTGGCACTGCTACACCGTGTTCTTTAAACATGCGATACACGATTGAAGATGCTGATCCAACTGGTTCCAAACGCATGTAAAGTGGGCTAGCAGTTTCGAAGTTAGCCACACGATGGTGATCCACTACACCATAAACTTCTACTTCAGCAATATCTGAAACAGATTGTTGGAATTCATTGTGGTCCGTCAAGATGACTTGTTCTGCACCTTCTGCTTTAGCTGATGTGATGACGCGTGGTGCTTCCACACCAAAATAGTCCAACACGAAAGCTGTTTCTTCATTTGGAGTTCCAAGAGCCACTGCTTCTGTATCCAAACCATAAGCTTCTTTTGCAAGATAAGCAAAGGCTACAGATGAGCCGATAGCATCTGAGTCAGGATTTTGGTGACCAAAAACGAGAATTTTTGACATGTTTCTACCTCTTTATTTCATTTATAGATTCACTCTATTTTAACACGTTTTTCCGTTTAAAGAAAGGGAAGAACAATGCATTCACTAGAAAAAACAGTTGGGATTGCCAACTGTTTTTCTTCTTTATCCTTTGACCCGTTTCAGGTAATCTTGGTAACTTTCTGTTTCCATCAAATCTTTTGCATTTTGGACCCGTTCTTTTGTCGGTGGTTTCACACCCTCCAATTTGTACGGAATTCCCAATTCACGCCATTTGAATTCCCCCATGGTATGGTAAGGCAGGATCTCAAATTTATCGACATTTTTTAGGGTTTTAACAAATTTTCCAAGCTCGATCAAGTCGTCATCTCGGTCTGTAAGCCCAGGTACCAAAACGTGACGAATCCAGACTGGTTTTCCAATATCAGATAGGTACTTGGCACAAGCTAAAATCGTTTTATTGGTATGGCTGGTCACAATTTTGTGACGTTCATCATTGATTTCCTTGATATCCAGAAGCACCAAGTCTGTCACTGCCATCAAGCGGTCAAATTTTTCCAAATAACGAGGCGTATTCCGGAAAGGAAGAGCACAGGTATCCAAAGTACAATGAATGCCCAACTCTTGAGCCTTGGTAAAAAGTGCAATCAAAAAGTCAATCTGCAAGAGGGCTTCTCCACCACTGACCGTGATTCCCCCTTTTTGGCCCCAAAAGCCACGATAACGGAGGGCTTCTTCTAGGACATCATCCACTGTCCGTTCACGGGACTTGTTGGTTTCCATAGCCCAAGTATCTGGATTGTGGCAGTATTGACACCGCATTTGACAGCCTTGAAGGAAGACAATAAAGCGGATCCCAGGCCCGTCTACTGCACCAAAACTTTCTGTTGAGTGTACCATTCCTGTTACTTTTCCATAGTCAACTGTTTCATTTTCCATTGAGGAACCTCTTCTCTTGAAAACGTTTTATGATTTTATTATAACACGATTCCATCTATTTTAAAGAGTTTAAGCTTCTTTTTGAAAAGAAACTGTTCTTTTCAGTAGTTTTCATTGTCCTAGTACAGTTTCCAATATGGGACTATCTGTCCTGTATTTTAGGAGAAAAAAAGAGCCAGCGACTCCTTTTTTAGATCTTTCTTTTGAAAACGTTAGTAAGTCTTTTTCTTCTTATACCAGACAAGACTCATCGTAGCTATTGCCACTCCAAAAAGAGCTAGATAGCTTGTTTCTTGTCCAGTAGATGGGAGGATTTTCCGTTTTCCTGGTGTCTTCGTTTCTGTTGCTGCCTCTTCCTTGTCGTCTTGCTTCTCATCTTCGTTCTTGCCCTTCTCTTTGCTTTCAGATGGTGAACTCTTTTGTTCATTGGCTTGAGCCTGATGAGGGACTAGTTGAGATCCTGTATTCGATGAGGAAGGGATGGTTTGATCCGTTGGTTGTCCTGTATTCCCTTGTTGATCATCCGTCGGCGTTCCTGGAGTTTGTGCTCCACTAAAGTCGATTTGGACCAAGACAGGATCATGGTCTGATGCACGACCATGTTCCTTCATAAAGGAAGCATTGATATGGACGGGTTCAAACCTTGCTTTGGCTGCCATGTTGTTTGAGATAAAAATGTTATCCAAAACTTGATTGCTTCCACGGTAGAATTAAGAATAGCGATCGCCTACATCATGTTGAGCCATTAAGTTGGTTAGTTCACTACCCGCAAGGATCTGTGCCGTGGTTGAGAAATCGTAGTCATTAAAATCACCCGTCAAAACAAAAGTGGTCTTAGGATTTTGCTTCAAGCCTTCTTGAACGAATTGATGGATGACACTGGCTTGTGCTTCACGAGTTGGCAAGGTATGTTCCACTGCTGGTTGACTTGCACCATAAATAGCATCATCTCCGATTTTTGATTTCAAGTGATTGGCAATCACCACAACTGGTTGGCCCTTGAATTCAAACTCAACAGCTAAAGACTTGCGAGTATGATCAAACGATGGGTCATTTGGGGCAATACGAGCTGGATTTTTAACCAAGTGTCCCTTGTCAAATTGCGCTGCCTCGTTGCTAGTTGCTGCCTCTTTTTTGGCTAAGGCTACGCGTTCTGGATTGTAGAGGATTCCCAAACGAATATTGGAACCAGGCTTTCCTCCGTCAGCGCCATCTACTGGAGCAACCTCCGTATACTCATAGCTCTTACCCCCCAATTCCTTGATCCGATTGGCTAGTTTGCGTCCACTTTCAACACCACTGGTCGTTCCGTCATCCACACTACCATTATTGTCCTGCACTTCGATCAAAGTAATGATGTCTGGATTGTGAATTTCATGGATAAAGGAATTGGCAATCAGCGTCACCTTATCCTCTGGGGTTTCATTTTTGGCATTGTTGGCCGAGAAATTTTCAATATTGTAGGAAGCGATGGTCAGCTTGTCCTCACTTGGTTGCGTTTGAGCTGCTTGACGCTGCAAGCCACCATCTTGGACCGTCAACTGTTGAGTGGGCTCTAATTTATAGAAGCTATTTCGATACGTTACCACTCCTGTCACATCTTCTGTAAAGTAATCCTTAGCTTTTGCGACAAACTGATTCCCAACATAAATCGGGATCGTCGCTGTATTTTGCGCATGTGGCCGTAGATTCAGACCTCCAATATTGTTTAAAGGAAGACCTGTGAAATCTTCTCCCAAGACATAGATATCTCCTTTGTACTGGGGACCAAGGACATGCGGTTTCTTCACCACCGTGAGCATTCCTTCCAGGCTTTCCCAATAATCGAGGGCATCGGTTTCTGGAGCATAAGCAGTCGGATTAGGCTTCACCTCTGCTGGCATCTCCGCAGTGATATTCACAGCTTCTGGAAGAGGGGCTGACCCATCTTTGGTGATCCAAGTGTCAACCAACATGGTCACCGTTAAACTATTCGTCGGTTCCTTAAAGGTCTTCCCGGCTCCCAAAGTGACTTCCTCCATATAGCCTTCCTTGACGGTACCGGTGATTTTCACCTTATCGCCGACTTTCACCTTGTATTTGGAAACAACATAAATCCCATCTGAAGTACGGCTATTGCCATCCGATTCAATATCTTGGGCATAAAAACCATAGCGGTCTGTCTTAGTCACCACTGCATTTTTGATGGCTACCTTTTGGCCTTCCAGTGGAGAGCGTTGCGCTTCCCCTTGAATGTCCCCGATCTTAACCGTTTTCTCCTCAGCAGCGTCTGAGGAACTGCTAGATGTCTCTTCTTTATCACTCGAAGCTCTCGTCGTAGCGTCTGTAGTTGTTGTTGTAGCAGAAGTCGAACTATTTGTCGAGCTTTCCTCGCTGCTAGTGTTCGTCACAAGCGCTGGCTCTGAAGTCGAAGCTGTGGTCTCGTCTGCAACTACCGTGAGGGCACTGCTAAAGACCCCCAACTGACTAGCCAATAAGGTGGCTACTCCCAGTAGGCGAATCTTTTTACCGTTTTTTCTCATGCGTTTCTCCATCCCTAAAAAGTTTTCCTCTTTTATTATAAGGGAATGACTTTGTATTTTCAAGCGCTTTCAAAAATATTTTTCAAAAAGAAAAACACTTCGACCCAAAAAGATCGAAGTGTGAAATACTTAAACTAATATCGCCAGTGTCTGATATGGTTTCAGAATTACTTTTTCAGAAAGCTCTACCTTCTCATAGTTGGATAAAAGCACGCGCCCTGTTTGGTAGTCTTCTGGAATCGCTACTTCAACTTCACTGCCATAGAAATGATTGAGTACCAAGAGTTTTTGACCATCTAAGTGACGTTCAAAGGCATAGACTTCTTTACTATCCTCCATTGCTGGCAGATAGCTTCCTTCTGAAATGATCCGCATTTCTTTACGCAGGCGAATCAATTCTTTATAAAATATAAAGATTGGTCCATCCATTTCCTTTTCAACATTGATGTCTTTATAGGACTTCCCAACCTTCAACCATGGTGTGCCTGTTGAAAAACCTGCATTTTCATAAGCATCCCATTGCATTGGCGTACGAGAATTATCACGTGATTTGGCTTGAATAATCTTAAAGGCTTGCTCAGGAGACTGACCTTGATCCAAAAGCATCTGGTAAGCATTGATGGACTCGACATCCACATAATCTGCCATCGAATCATAGTCT